>JACCDW011401818.1_pt1 | contig 264521 bp, 251 predicted proteins | sample 7449781 | NCBI WGS metagenome assembly JACCDW01 (sample SAMN15323449, study PRJNA562643) | freshwater metagenome | isolation source: river surface water | place: USA:Blue River Watershed | collected 2017-08-18 | reverse complement strand
CGACTTTGCTTACTTCGAGGATTGCTTCCATTTTTTCACCAGTCCGAGCACACCCTCAGGGGCCAACACAACAAACAAGACCAACAACACGCCCACCACCAGCACGTTCAATTCGCTGGAGATGGTGACCGTCACAACCTGCTGGATCGTGCCCAGCAGGATGGCGCCGATCAACGGCCCCAGCCAGTGCGATGTTCCACCGATGATGGGCATGCCCAGCGCCGAGATGGAATAGCTCAGGTTGAAAGTGGACGTCGGCTCGATGTAACTGAGGTACATCGGCATGGGCGCACCGGCAATGCCCATCAGGGCGCCAGACACCGTACAGGCGATCAGTTTGATCTTCAGCGTGGGAACGCCAGAGCACTCGGCCGCTTCTTCGGAATCACGCACGGCACGCAGGCCCTGGCCCAGGTAAGAATCCTGGATGTAACGGGCAATGGCCACGGAACCGATGGCCAGCAAGCCCATGACAAAGAACAGCATGCGCGTGTAGGAGTCGAAAACCCACACATCGGCTGGACGCGTGAGTTGCAGGCCCGTGGCACCTCCGACATAGCGCCAGTTCATGACCACAGTCTCCAGAATGAAGACGACGGCCACGGTAGCAATCGAAAAGAAGATGCCCCGCAGCTTGAGCGTGAGCAAACCCACCCCCAAGCCCAGGGCGCCAGCCAGGATGCCCCCGCCCAGGATTTGCACGATCAGGGGTGCCTGCAAGGCCTTGAACAGCACCACGGCAGTGTAAGCACCGACGGCCACAAAGGCTGGCACACCGAAGTTCACATAGCCGGCATAGCCGCCCAGGATGTTCCAGGCGGTGGCCAGAATAATGAATTGCAGAATCACAAAACCTGCAAAGAACAGGTATTCATTGATACCCGACATGGCCAGACCGAAGACCCCCAGGGTCATGACGGCGCAACTTAACCAGAATTTCATGGCGCCTTACCTTCCAAACAAACCTTGTGGACGAACGCCCAGCATCAACAACAACAGGCCAAAGGCCACGGCAGGCGCCCAGGATGCGCCCAGGGTCATGAGCACAACGGACTCCACCACGCCGAGAATCAAGCCCGCGACCAGGGTACCGCTCATGCTGCCCAGACCTGCCAGCACGACCACGCAGAAGGTTCGACCAATGTAGATACGGTCCATCGCCGGCTCCACCGGCCCCACAATGATCAGCATCGCACCGGCCAGCGCATTCACGGCAGTGGCAATGCCAAAGGCCAGTTGCTTGATCTTGACCGGATTGGCCCCCATCAGACGCAAGGCCGCTTCGTCCTGCCCCACTGCCTTGATGGCACGGCCATTGAAGGTCTTGGAGAAGTACAGCGTCAGCACCAAAGTCAGCAGCAAGGCCACCCCAAAGGCAATCAGCATGCGGTAGGGGAAGCGGTAATCGCCAATCTCCAGGCTGCTGCCGATGTAACTGGCGCGCACACTGCGCTGGTCCACGCCAAAGCCCAGAATCAGCAGCACTTCGATGATGAAGGCGATACCAAAAAAGAACCCGAGGCCGCGCACGCCAGCGTCGCTGCCGCGTTTCTCAAAGGTCTCGTAATAAAAGCGGTAGAGCAAGACGCCCACCAGAAAAAACACGGGCGTCAACAACACCCCCGCCAGCAAGGGGTCAATGCCCATGCCAGAGAGCATGTAGGTGAAATAGGCGCCAACGATCAGCAAGGCGGGATGCGCCACATAAGGAACATCAAGCAAGCCAAACGCCACGGACAGCCCCAGACTCACCGCCGCATAGAAGCAACCCAGCAAGATGCCGAACAGGGCCGCCTCGAACAAGAGTTCAAATGAAAACATAAGCGATCAAAAAAGAGGAGCGGACGGACAAGCGCCCGCCCCTGCTGAACAAAGAAACGATCAAGTGGCCTTGCGGGCTTTGTCGAACGGCGTGATCACGTCACCTTGTTTTTCAGAATCGGGCCACACCACAATCTGTTTGCCCGTGTTCTTGAACTGATCCACATTGTTGTCCTGGATATTGCGGAACTGCGCCTGCACCACGGCAGACTTGGCACGCTCACCGTTCTTGTCGAACGACACGGGCCCCACAATGGTCTGGTGGGTGTTCTTGCGCAGGTACTCGGCCAGCTTCTTGTGGTCCAGCGACTTGGTGGCATTGACCGCCGCTTCGATCATCTGCCCCGTCGCATAGTTGAACGGCGGGAGATAGAAGCCCAGCGGATCCACTTTGGCGGCCGTGGCGCGCACCGAATAACGCTTGAAGAAGTCGTCAATGCCGGGATATTTCATGCCAGGCACATAGGAGTTGTAGTTGGTCACGCCGTTGAGCAGACTGCCCAGGCTTTGCATGATGGGCGTGAATTGCAGCCCCACCATGCCACCGCCGAACAGTTGCACCTGCGAGCCCAGGCCAATTTCATTGACCGAGCGCATGATGGCCACCGCCTCGCTGGGATAGCAGGCAACGAAAATCACTTCAGCCTTGGAAGCGCGAACCGCCCGCACGATCGACGAGAAGTCGGTGCTGTTGGGCGGGTAGTTCTGGTCGTACACCAGGGACAAGCCCGAGCTCTTGATGATTTCGCGCGCGCCATTGGCCAGGTTTTGCTGGAACTCGGCATCTGCGGCAAAAATCGCAGCGGTCTTGCCGCCCGCCTTCTTGCCCATATCGAAGAAGCCTTCGGACCACCCCTTGGCATCGTTCCAGGGTGCGTTGTTGAACCACATGTCGTGCTGCACCTTGGCGTTCACCTGGAACGAGAAGTTGCCCATCAACAGCTTCTGTCGCTCCTTGACCAGCGGCATGATGGGCGCGGTCACGTTGGTGGCATACGGGGCGATCAGCAGATCCACCTTGTCCACATCGAGCAGCTTGGTGTAGATGCCCGGGGTGTTGGCGCCGTTGCTCTGGTCGTCATAGGCGATCAACTCCACCTTGCGGCCAAGCAGCCCCCCTTTGGCGTTGACATCCTCCACCCACATGCGCAGCGCCAGCAGAGCGGCTTGCCCGCCCGCCCCCAGTCCGCCTGTCTGCGGCATGCTCATGCCAATTTTCACCGGAGCAGTTTGAGCCTGGGCAACGCCCACGCCCAAATTGGCAGCCATCACGGCAGCACCTGCGGTGCCTAGAACCTTGCGACGTGTCTTGTCCATCTTGATCTCCTCTTTATTGATGATTCACGCACACACAAAAATTGCTGGAATCAGCTGGCGCTGACCCGGGTCATCTCGGAATAGTTTTCGCCGCCGAACGCAGAGACGTCGGCCACGCCAAAGAAATTCAACTCGATCATCACGCCATTGGGATCGCGCAGAAACAGTTGAAACAGGTTGGAATCAGGCAAATGGCGCGGACGGTAGGCGACACCTTTGGCGTCCAGGCGCTGGATGAAGGCTGCCGGGTCATCGGCCAGGAAGGCCACATGGTCGATCACTCCGGTTTGACCATCGACTGCGTTCTCGGGCGTGCCCAGGTAATAGTGCTGACGGTTCGGAATGCCGGAAGGGCCAATGTGAACCTGGATCGAGCCATTCACGCCCAGCCAGTATCCCGGAAAGGGAAAGTTGGGCCGTGGCATGACTTCAAAGCCCAGCGTGTCCACAAAGAACTGCTTGGTGGCTTCCAGGTCGTTGGCGCGAATGAAAAAATGGTTCAGGTCTTTGATTGGCATATTGAATCTTCGTCACTCACTTGCTGGGACTGACCATAACTGTTTCCGCCGGCATCGGCATTAGGGCAAACACGCAAGTAATCAGGCGATCATTTCCCATGAACAGGAAAAGGTTTCTCAAAGCAAGAAATTGGCATTGGGCTGCAAACCCAAAGCGCTTTGACCATAAGCTGCAGCGTGCACGTCCCAGGTCAAGCCAATGTGCGCGGAAGCTGCATGCAAGTCACGGAACTGGCGCTGCAACGGCGCAGACTTGGTCAGACCCCCTGCCCCAGCCGCGGGCATCAGCACATCGACTGCACGCACAGCCAGCTGCGCCGCAAAAGCGACGTTGCGCTTCCAGCGCAGCTTGGTCTCCATGCTGGGGTAGCGCCGCTGCTGCGCCTCGGACTCCAGCTCCTGCCAATCGCGACGCAAAACGGTTTCTGCAAACTCCACGCAGGCGGCCGCCTCGGCAATGCGGGCCTGAACCGAGCTGAGTTCGGCCACGCGTGCGCCGGTGTAGGTGCTGGCGCGCGCACGCATGGCCGCGGTGAACTGCTCCACCACGGCTTTGGATGTGGCGATGGGCACGATGGACAGCACATACGCAAAGGCCGCGAAGGTTGGCATGGCATACAGCGGGTTTTCGTAGAGGCTGGCGCCGGGCAAATTCTGCCCGGCAGCGAAGACCTCGGCCGACACGCTGCGGTGATCCGGAATGAACGCATCCACGACTTCAACATCATGACTTCCCGTTCCTGCCAGGCCATAGGTGTCCCAGTTGTCGAGGCTGCGGAACTGGGTTTGCGGCACCAGGAAGAAGCGACGCTCTGGGGCACGGCCAGGCAGCTCGGTCATGGCCCCCACCAGCATCCAGGTGGATGCGTCAATGCCACTGGCAAATGGCCATTTGCCGCTCAGTTTGTAGCCGCCCTCGACCGGTGTGGCGCGGCCGCAGGGGAACGCCAATCCTGTGGCGGCCAGGGCATCGGGGTCACCCGCCCAGACGTCTTCCTGCGCGCGCAACTCGAACTGACCGATGTTCCATGAATGGGATGCCAGGTTGGAATACACCCAGGCCGTGGAGGTGCACCCTTTTGCAATCTCGATCACCACATTCATCAAGGTGTCCAGGCCCAACTCGGAACCGCCAAAACGGGCCGGCTGCATGAGACGCATCAAACCTGAGGCATGCAACTCGTCGATGGTGGCTTGTGGAACGCGCCGAATGCGTTCGGCTTCCGCGGCGCGCTCGGCCAGGCGAGGCACCATGGCTGCGGCAATTTGAACGGCTTCTTGCGCACTGAGTCGCTTGCTTGCAGCGGCCACAGGCTTGACACTTGCAATGGATCGGATGTGCATCTTGATGTCTCCCAGAATCAGTTTTGACAATCTAACCGCGAAGACGACGAACAACAAGCAGGGCCTTCCCGCAATTTGACCTGTTGGCGACGTTTAGCCGTTGATCTTTAGATAAACAGCATACAACGAAGTGGTGCCACAGATGAACAGGCGGTTGCGCATCCGCCCACCAAATGTCAAATTGGCGACCATCTCGGGCACACGCACCCGCCCAATCAGACGACCGTCGGGGCTGTAGCATTGAACGCCTTCGGCCGAGCTGGCCCAGACGCGGCCCGCGCGGTCGATGCGAAACCCGTCAAAGAACCCCGCAGGGCAAGTTGCAAAAACAGTGGATGTGCGCGACAGACGGCCCTGCGCATCCACATCAAACCGGCGAATGTGCTTGGGGCGATCCGCGCCTTCGGTGGCGCCGCTGTCCGCAATGAAAAGCTGTTTTTCGTCGGGAGAAAAAGCCAGGCCGTTCGGGTGATCGAAATCGTCGGCCACACAGCTGACCTCACCTGAATGGGGATCAATACGATAGACGTTGCTGCCAGCCTGCTCCTGAGTGGCGCAGGAGCCCTCGTAGTCGGCGATGATGCCGTAATCGGGGTCGGTGAACCAGATGCTGCCATCGGACTTCACCACCACATCGTTCGGCGAATTGAGCCGTTTGCCAGCGTAACGATCGGCCAGCACCGTGATGGCTCCGTCATGCTCGGTGCGCGTCACACGCCGGTTCAGATGCTCGCACGTGACCAGCCGGCCGATACCATCCACCGTGTTGCCATTGGCATAGCCCGAGGGCTCGCGAAAGACCGAGACCGAGCCATCGGTTTCGTCATAACGCATCATCCGATTGTTCGGCAGATCCGACCAGATCAGGTAACGACCACCACCGAACCAGGCGGGACCTTCCGACCAGCGTCCCCCGGTCCACAAACGCTCCAGACGCGCATGACCGACAAAGCATTGCGCGAATTCGGGCTCGATGACCTCAAAACCGCCACCGTCAATTTCTCCAAAAAACATACCCGATATCCTTTCCATCGACTGTGAGCGAGGGTGTAACCACAACCGCGTGCAGTGTCAAGCCAGCGCGGGATAGCGTTGTCACCTGTATGCTTGGAGGATTCGCACATCACCCACCGAGAGGACTCCCATGATGAATGGCGCAGAAAGCCTGGCGCGCACCCTGCTGGCCCAAGACGTTGACGTTTGCTTTTCCAATCCCGGCACATCGGAAATGCACTTTGTGGCCGCGCTCGACAAGGTCGAGGGCATGCGCTGCATCCTGGGTCTCTTCGAAGGCGTGGCCACAGGCGCTGCCGATGCCTATTACCGCATGACCGACAAACCGGCTTGCACCCTGCTGCATCTGGGTCCCGGCCTTGCCAATGGCCTGGCCAATCTGCACAACGCCAAGAAGGCGGGCTCGGGCATCGTCAACGTGGTCGGTGAACATGCGCGCCATCACATCGCCTACAACGCCCCTCTGACTTCGGACATTCGAGGCGTTGCAACGCCCATGTCTGCGTGGGTCAAAACCTCGGAAAGCGCGAAGACTGTGGCGCATGATGGTGCGCTGGCCGTGCATGCGGCCCGCCAGGCCCCGGGGCAAATCGCCACGCTGATCCTGCCCGCCGACACGGCCTGGGAAGAAGGCTCGGGGATCGATACCACGCCCTACACGGGGCAGCGCGTACCGGTCGCACCCGAAGCGGTGGAACGCGCAGCGCAAGCGTTGCAGCGCCCGGCCAAAACCGCGCTCTTGCTGGGCGGCATCGGCGTGCGCGAGCCCGCGCTGGACTGGGTCGGCAAAATTGCTGCCAAGACCGGATGCACCGTGCTGTCTGAATACAACACGCCGCGCCTGCAGCGCGGCGCTGGCCGGGTCGTCACGCGACGCATTCCCTATGCGGTGGACGCGGCCGTGGCCTTGCTCAAAGATTTCGACCAAATCATCCTGGTGGGCGCCAAGGCCCCGGTGGCCTTCTTCGCCTATCCCGACAAACCCAGTGTGCTCACCGCGCCCCAGACACAGATCCTGTCCCTGGCGACTGCAGGCGATGACATCGTGCAAGCGCTGAGTGATCTGGCGGACAGGTTGCAGGCGCGTTCCCTGCCTGCGGCCGGCGTGGCCGAGTTCCAGACGACAGATCTGCCCAGCGGTGCCCTGGAACCCATGGGTATCGGCCGCTTGCTGGCCGCCCTGATCCCCGAAGGTGCGGTGGTGGTCGATGAATCCGTTTCCACGGGCCGCGGCTTTGACCTGCCGACCACCCACGCACGCCCGCACGATTGGCTCAATGTGATGGGCGGGGCCATCGGTTTTGGCATGCCCGGCGCCGTTGGGGCGGCCGTGGGCGCACCGGACCGTCCCGTGATCTTGCTGGAAGGCGACGGCAGCGGCATGTACACCTTGCAGGCATTGTGGACCATGGCGCGCGAAAACCTGAACGTGAAAGTGCTGGTGTTTGCCAACCGGGCCTACCAGATCCTGCGCGGCGAATTGAAGAATGTCGGCGCGGGCACACCCGGCAAGAACGCCACTGACATGCTGACCCTGGATCGCCCCAACCTGGATTGGGTGGCCCTGGCCAAAGGCCATGGCGTGCCTGGGCGTCAGGCCACCGATCTAAGCTCGCTGGCCCAGGCCTTCAAGGCGGCGCTGGCCGAGGATGGCCCCTTCCTGATCGAGGTCCTGATGTGAGCTTCGCGTCTGGGTACACTCCTCTTTTTGCCGAAATCACTGAAAGAACACCATGATCACCACCGCATCCGGACTGCAATACATCGACACGCAAGAAGGCGCTGGCGACACGGCACAAGCCGGTCAATATGTATCGGTGCACTACACCGGCTGGCTGTATGAAAACGGCGAGCAAGGCGAGAAATTTGACTCCAGCAAAGACCGCAACGACCCTTTCGCCTTCCCTCTGGGCGCGGGCATGGTCATCAAGGGCTGGGACGAAGGCGTGCAAGGCATGAAGATTGGCGGCCAACGCACGCTGATCATCCCGGCCGAGCTGGGCTATGGTGCGCGTGGCGCCGGTGGCGTGATTCCACCCAACGCCACCCTGAAATTTGACGTCGAACTGCTCGACATCGAAGCCTGACCAGGGTTTCCCTGATGCCGGGGACGGCACAAGCTTCGTAGCATCGCAGCTTTTCATACGCTGGATGGAGTTGTTGCATGCTGCCTCGCTGGTTTCAATCCACTTTTATTGCCTCGACGCTTGGGCTTGTGCTGAGCCTTCAGGTGAACGCCCAGACGGCGCCCTGGCCCAGCCAGCCCATCAAATGGATCAACCCCTTCCCCACCGGAGGCACGGTCGATCAAATTTCCAGACTGCTGCAACCACACATGCAGCAAGCGCTGGGGCAAGCCATCGTGATCGACAACCGTGTTGGCGCATCGGGCTCGATCGGCACCGCTGCTGCGGCCAAAGCCGCGCCCGATGGCTACACCTGGGTCATGGTTTTCGACACCCATGGCGTCAATCCCAGCCTGATCCCCAACATGCCTTTTGACACGCTGAAAGACCTGTCACCTGTGATGCTGATTGGCACAGGGGCCATGGTGGTGACGGCGCACGCCAGCACCCCGCACAAATCTTTTTCAGAATTGCTCCAGGCCGCACGCAGCAAGCCCGGAGCTGTGAGTTACGGCACGATTGGCTCTGGCAGCCTGGCCCATTTGGCCATGACCGCCATGGGCAATCAATTCAAGGTCGATTGGACCCACATTCCCTACAAAGGAGGCGGCCCGCTCTCCACCGATGGCATTGCTGGCCATGTGCCCGTCACGCTGGCGACCTATGCACTGTGGGCTCCCCATCTGGCCTCTGGCCGCCTGCGTGCACTGGCTGTCACATCCCCAAAGCGCATGCCGCAATTGCCCGATGTGCCGACGGTATCGGAACAGGGCCTGCCTGAGTTTGAAGCTCAGGCCTGGTGGGGCATGCTGGGCCCGGCAGGCATCCCTGCCGAAATCGTGGCACGCATGAATGCCGAGATGGCCAAAGTGCTGAAGATTCCTGCCGTGCAAGAGCGGTTGACCCAGATGGGCGTGCAAGTCAGCGCTTCCAGTCCTGAGGACTTCGGAAAATTTGTGCGCAACGAAGTGGATCGCTGGGGCAAGGTGGTACGCGAGAACAACATCAAGGCCGGCCAGTAAGCCGACCCGATGGTGTATCTCTGATCAGGCCTCTGCGGTGAAGCCGATGGTCTTCACCAGGGGAGCCCACCGCTCCGTGTCAGCCTTCAGGCGCGCCGCCAGTTCGGCCGCCGAAGACGACTGTGCCTCCAGCCCCATGACCGCCAGGCCATTGACCGTTTCCGGCGCAGCCAGGGCCACGCGCAAGGCCGCGTTCAGGCGCTGAATGCTGTCGGCAGGCGTTTTGGCCGGCACAAAGAAACCAAACCATTCGCTGTAGACGAAGTCTTTCATGCCCTGCTCGGCAAATGTCGCTGTCTGCGGGGCAAACTGGCTGCGCTTGGCGCCCGTGGCGCCGAGCAAACGGCATTTGCCGGCAGCCACATGCTGTGTGAATTCGCCAATGGGCCCCGACACCGCAGCGATCTGTCCGCCAATCATGTCCAGGATGGCAGGCTGTGTGCCACGGAAAGCGACATGGCGCAAATCGACGTCGGCTGCGCGCCCCATCAACACACCAATGAAATGCGGCACCGAACCTGCAGCCGGTGAACCGAAATTGGCCAGGCCAGGGTTGGCCTTGCACCAGTTCAGGAATTCGGGAACCGTCTTCACCGACGCTGGCACCAGAGGCCCCACGGCAAAGCCAAAATCGAAGGTGCATCCCAGCGAGACCGGCATCACATCGTTGAGCGGGTCGTAACTGAGCTTTTTGTAAATGTGGGGATAGATGCCCAGCATGGACATCGGCGTTTGCAACAGCACCGTGCCATCGGCCGGCGCAGTCTTGGCAAACTGGATGGCGATCTGACCGCCTGCACCGGTCTTGTTTTCAACCACAGCGGATTTGGCATAGCCAGGCACCATCTTTTCGGCGACACGGCGACAGATGGAATCAGAGGTGCCACCCGGCGGGAAGCCCGTGACGATTTTGAGAGATTCAATCTGGGCCTGGGCCCAGGCTTGCTGGCCCACGGCACTCAACAGACTGGTGGCCAGGGTGGCTTGAAAAAGTTCGCGTCGGTTCATGATCATTTTTGACCCAGGTTCATTGAAAAATCATCAGGCGGCCAAGGGCACGTTGTGCGCCCGGCCCATTTGGTTCAGCGCAGCGGCCAGATGGGCCACACTGCGATCGGCATCATGCAGTTTTTCCAGGCCAAAGAGGCCAATGCGGAAGGTCATGAAATCTGCGGGCTCATCGCACTGCAAGGGCACGCCTGCAGCGGTCTGCAGGCCCAGCGCCAGAAACTTCTTGCTGTTGTGAATGTTGACATCATCGGTGTAGCTGACCACCACGCCGGGCGCCTTGAAACCGTCGGCTGCCACGCTGCGAAAGCCTCGGCTTTCCAGCAAGGAACGCACCTTGACTCCGAGTTCGATTTGCTCGGCGCGGACCTTGTCGAACCCATAGGCCTGGGTTTCTTTCATGACATCGCGCAAGCGGGTCAAAGCATCGGTGGGCATGGTCGTGTGGTACGCATGGCCGCCGGCCTCATAGCTCTCCATGATCTGGAGCCACTTCTTGAGGTCGCAGGCAAAGCTGGTGCTGCTGGTGCTTTCGATGGCCACACGGGCGCGCTCGCTGAGCATGACCATGGCGCAGCAAGGCGAGCCACTCCAGCCCTTTTGGGGTGCGCTGACCAGCACATCCACGCCAGTGCTCGCCATATTGACCCACATGGCGCCAGAGGCGATGCAATCGAGCACAAACAAGCCTCCCACCTCATGAACCGCGTCACACACCTGGCGCAGATAGTCGTCCGGCAGAATCATGCCGGCTGCAGTTTCCACATGCGGTGCAAAAACCACATCCGGCTTTTGGCTGCGAATCGCCGCCACCACCTCGTCAACGGGGCATGGCACCCACGGCGCCTCGTGACCGGTGTGAACGCGACGCGCCTTCAATACCATGGACTCGGCGGGAATATGTCCCATGTCGAAAATCTGGGTCCAGCGATAGCTGAACCAGCCATTGCGAATCACCATGGCCTTTTTGCCAGTGGCAAACTGCCGTGCCACGGCTTCCATGCCGAAGGTGCCACTGCCCGGCACCAGGACGGCCGATGGCGCGTGATACACCTCTTTCAAAATACTGGAGATGTCCGTCATCACCCCTTGAAAGCGCTGCGACATGTGATTGAGCGCGCGATCGGTATAGACCACGGAAAATTCGAGCAACCCGTCCGGGTCGATGTGCGATAGCAAACCTGGCATGGTGCGCCTCCTGAAAAAAACTTCAACGACTGTAACTGAACCCGCTCATGACCGGCGGCCTGCACCTCAACGCCAGTGACGACCCCAGCCCCGGTGGTAACCCACACCGACACTGAAAGTGAACGGCGGTGGCCCGTAATAGGCAGGGCCGTAGGCATAGGGATAAGGCGCTACATAAATCGGCGTCACCACAGGGGCCACGATGGGCGATGGCACCGCAGGGGCCACCGGTGTCACCTGGATGGCCACGGTGCTGCCAGGATCAGAAGGCATCTGCACGTTGTATTGTTTGCCCGCGTATTCATACACGACGTTGTAATGCGTGATTCTGCTCTGCTGGTCAGGCATCAACGCCACCACCGGCGTGCTGGAGACCACGTGTGCAAGCTCCTGGGCTTGCCCCCATGCCAGTCCCGCCAGACTCAGACAGACCGCTGCCCAAAATGAATTGCGCCAACGCCTTGTCATTTCATCACTCCAGAAGACTGCAACACGGAGGACATGTTGCCAACTTTTTCCCGAACGCCCGGCAACGCCTGAAGCCTGAAACGCTCGGTCACGAATTTCAGGATGGATGTGGTGTCCATCGGTGTGGCGTCAACATGCGACTTCTTGACCTGTGGACCAATGAACAGCGCTGGCACACGTGTGCCAGGACCAAAGGCATCACCCCAGCCGGGCCCGGAAGGAGGTGGGACATGATCCCAGTAGCCGCCGTTTTCATCGTAGGTCACCACAATAAGCATTTTCGACCATTGCGGACTTTGACGCAATGCATGCAAGACCGAGTCAATATGATCATCGCCGGACTTCACATCGGTGTAACTCGGATGCTGGTTGACGCGTCCGACGGGCTTGTAAAAGCTCACGGCTGGCAACCGGCCTGCGCGAATGTCCTCCAGAAAGTCTTCACCATCCTTGAGATGACGGGCCCGATCTGCCGTGCCAGGTGCATAGCGCTTGAAATAATTGAAGGGCTGATGGTGAGGCTGAAAAATGGGTGAACTCGGCCCGGTGTTGTAAATCACTTGCCGCTTCTGATCGGAGGGACGCTGGCCATCGGCCAAGGCTTGTCGATAACCACCGGCATACCAGGCCCACGCGATGCCCTTGTCGCTCAAACGGTCGCCAATGGTGGGCAAATCCTGCGCGGGCAAAGGCACTTGCAAATTTCCGCCGACCCGCACGCCGGCTTCATTGGCATGGGTGAGCGGGCCTTGGGGCGCAGGCGGGATACCGCTGGGCTGGTAAGGTGGCTGGGTGGTGTTGACCGACCACCCCTGCGGCGTCACTTGCACGCCACCACCGCTGTACACCTGGACCGCGCCGTCATGCGCAGAAGGCGACCCCGGCTTCTTTTCCAGTCGGCCCTGTGCATCCAGGCGAATGCGCATGGCCTCAGGTGCCGCGGTGTGCTGAGGCGTGCAGGCGCACACCAGCCAGAGGTGGTTCAGATAAGAGCCGCCAAAAGCGCCCATGAAAAAGTGATCCGCCAGGGTGTATTCCCGCGCCCATTGCCAAAGCTTGAATTGACTGCCGTCGTAGTGCCCCATGACCCAGCCCCCGCGCGTGGACATGGCTGCAAACATGTTGTTCTGCCCGCCATGAATCTGCTCCTGGTTGTGAAAGAAGGCATGAACGGGGCTGGGGACCAGATCACCCGGGGTCTTATCGACGGGAGGCGCGTCAATGCGAAATGGTTTGTTGGGCAAGCGTGGATAAGCGGGGTCGGGGTGCCCGTGATGGTCGAACACCACCAGCTCTTTCAAAGGGCGACCGTCATGATCCAGTTGCAGGTATTGCGCGGGCGTTGCATTGGCGATGCCATTGGCCCCGGGAAACAAGCCATAGAGATTGTCGAAACTGTGGTTCTCGGCATAGATGACCACCAGGTGGTCAACCGCGTCAAGAACAGCGGGCGATGCGGCAACGCTGCCATGAACGCAGCCAGCCAGAACCGCTGCGACCAGTTGTCGCCCCATCAGACCCCAATGTGGAATCGGGAAAAACACGCGCCGTGACATAGGCCCCTCCTGTGGAACAACAGAGGCCATCTTGCCACAGCGCATGCGATCCCTCAGTGACCGTGTCCCATGGGCATGGTCGCCTGGCCATCGGCCAGCAGGCCCGGATCCAGCATGCCCGCGATCATGGCGATGTGGGCAAACACCAGGAACAAGGCCACGCACAGGGCGTGCGTTTTTTGGCGCTGGTAGGCACTGGCGTGCCGCTGCACCCACCGCAACTCCTGCAAGGCAATGAAGACCATGGGCAAGCCACCGATGAGGTAGCTTAGGACTGCAATCACATCAATCACGGTACGCCATTCACCAGCACGGGTGATGGGAATCACCGCATTCACCGTCAGATCGATGATGATGCCCACAAAGTAAAGCCCCACCGTCAGCCCGGCAAAGCGGTTGAGTTGCGCCACCCAGCCCTGGGTTTGGCGCGTCAGCAGCAGCACCAGTTCGGTGATCGCCAGCGTCTCCGCCAGCACCACCGGGATCGCCATGTAAATCAATAAATTCCAAGGCTGGTTATCGGCCAGCAACGCCATGTAATGGGTCATGTTCATCTGTTTTCTCCAATTCAACAAAGACAGAAAGGCGCAACACCACACAGGCGTCGCACCAAGGCTTCACAGAAAAAGCGTGTCTTTGGGCGGTTTGAACAGACGATCAGCGCGCAGCGTCCAGCGCAAGGGCGTGACCCCATCCAGACGGGCCTGAGAAGAGGGTTGCGCAAATTGCAAGGCGGGCAAGACACCCAGGCCCGCAAGAGCCCAGCAGCAGGCATGCAGACTTTGGCAAGCACTGGGCAAGCCTGAAGCGCTTGGCGTCTCGTGGCAAGGCGCTGCGTCCTCCGGGGCGGGCACGCTGACAGCCATCGGCACGACTGGCGCAGCCCAGGCACCCGCGCCCCACCCCATCTGAAACAGGTTGAGACACAAGGACAAACAGATCCAGCCACAGAGCTTGCGCATGCCGCAACTTTACACCTTTTGGCTCGCATCGCCTAGGGTTACCCCTAGGTTATCGTTTTCAGATTCTTTGGAAAATATAGTTATTCAAAATAACTTTATTCGTTATTCAACATACCTTTCAAAGAGAGCACGCATGTCTTCATCTCCCCTGCACGCCAATCCCGATCTGTCCTTTGAAATGCGTGGCGCCGTGGCAGTCATCCGCCTCAGCCGTCCGACCAAGCGCAATGCCTTGAATGACGCCTTGATCATTGCGCTGCGCAATGTCTTTGAGAACTTGCCCAGCGAAGCCAAGGCAGCGGTGATCCACGGCGAGGGTGACCATTTCTGCGCAGGCTTGGACCTGTCCGAAATCAAGGAGCGCGATGCGGGTCAGGGCATGCACCACTCGCGCCTGTGGCACGCTGCGCTGGAGTGCGTGCAGTATGGCCCGGTGCCCGTGGTCGCCGCCATGCATGGTGCCGTGGTGGGCGGTGGGCTGGAGCTGGCCAGCGCCTGCCATATTCGCGTGGCCGATGACTCTTGCTTCTTTGCGCTGCCCGAAGGTTCCCGCGGGATCTTCGTGGGCGGTGGTGGCTCGGTCCGCATCCCCAAGCTGATTGGCGTGGCCCGCATGACCGACATGATGCTGACCGGTCGCGTCTACAACGCTGTGGATGGCGAGCGCATTGGCCTGGCCCAGTACCTGGTGCCAGCCGGCACCGCATTCGACAAAGCGCTGGCACTGGCCTCGCACATTGCCACCAACGCGCCGCTGACCAACTATGCGCTGATGCATGCCCTGCCCCGCATTGCGGAGCAACCGGCCGACCAGGGCTTCATGTCCGAGGCCATGATCTCCGCCATCGTGCAATCGGCCCCTGAAGCCAAGGCCCGCGTCCGCGCCTTCCTCGAAGGCAAAGCCGGCAAAGTTCAAAAGGCCTGAGCGTCTCCCCTACCTGATCGGAGTTTGTCATGACCGCAAAGTTTCGTCCTCTGAAGTTCGGCGTCACCCGTGTGAGCCTGCGCGATGGCGCGCCTGGCACGCATTACCTGAAAGCCGATCAGGATCTTCAGCCCTATCCCGAACGGCTGACCGATCGCCTGAAACACTGGGCACAAACCGCCCCCGATCGCACCTTCATGGCACGCCGTGCCAAACTGCCAGACGGGCAATTGGGCGACTGGCAGCACATCACCTATGCCCAGGCCTGGGCTCAGGGACGCAGCATTGCCCAGGCCTTGATCGACCGTGGCCTCAGTGTTGACCGTCCCGTGGTCATTCTCAGCGAGAACAGCCTGGAGCATGCCTTGCTGGCACTGGGCAGCATGATGGCAGGCGTGCCCTTTGTGCCGACCTCCCCTCCCTATTCGCTGATCAGCCAGGATTACGACAAACTCAAGCATGTGCTGCGCACGGTGACGCCAGGCCTGGTTTTTGCATCCGATGCCGCGCGCTACGGCAAGGCCATCCAGGCCGCAGCGGGAGAGGATGTGGAAGTGGTGCTGGCCGAAGGCACGCTGGCACAGCGCGCCGTCACCTCGTTTGCCCAATTGACCACAACGCAGGCCACGTCCAAGGTCGACGAGGCCATGGCTGCCACAGGCCCGGACACCATCGTCAAATTCCTGTTCACCAGCGGCTCCACCAAATTGCCGAAAGCGGTAATCAACACCCAACGCCTGTGGTGCGCCAACCAGCAGCAAATGAGCCAGTCTATGCCGGTCTTGGCCGAGCAGCCGTTGGTTCTGGTGGACTGGCTGCCCTGGAACCACACCTTCGGCGGTAACCACAACTTCGGCATGGTGCTGTTTCACGGTGGCACGATGTACATCGACGACGGCAAGCCCACCCCCGCGCTGATGCATGAAACCCTGCGCAACCTGCGCGAAGTGGCACCCACGGTGTACTTCAACGTGCCCACCGGCTTTGAAGCCATCGCCAACGCCATGAAAACCGATGACGCATTGCGCAAGTGCCTTTTGTCCCGCGTGAAAATGTTCTTCTATGCCGGTGCGGCCCTGGCCCAGCCCATCTGGGACAGCCTGTACGAATCGCAAGAGCGCGAAATCGGCGAGCGCATTGTGATGAGCACCGGCCTGGGCATGACAGAGTCTGGCCCTTTCGGCATTTTCGTCACCAACCCGAATGTGCGTGCCGGCGATCTGGGCGTTCCCACGCCGGGGCTGGAGTTGAAGCTGGTGGACATGCAAGGCAAGACCGAGGTGCGCTACCGCGGCCCCAACATCACCCCCGGCTATTGGCGCGCGCCCAACGAGACAGCGGAAGCCTTTGACGAAGAAGGTTTCTTCTGTACCGGCGACGCAGTCAAGTGGATTGACGAAACAGACATCCATCTCGGCTTGAAGTTTGACGGCCGCATTGCCGAAGACTTCAAACTGGCCACGGGCACCTTTGTCAGCGTGGGTCCCTTGCGCGGCAAGATCATCGCTGCCGGCGCGCCCTACATTCAGGATGTGGTGTTGACCGGCCTGAACATGAAGGAAGTGGGTGCCATGGTGTTCCCCACCCCGGCCGTGCGCGGCCTCAGTGGCTTGCCCCCTGAGGCTCCCCTGGCTGACGTGCTCAATGCCGCACCTGTGCTGGCCCACTTCCAGAAGGTGATGGATGATCTGGCCCAAACGGCCACTGGCAGTGCCAACCGCATCGCCCGCATGTGCCTGCTGTCGGAGGCCCCCACCATTGACCGCGGGGAGATCACCGACAAGGGCTCGATCAACCAGCGCGCGGTGCTGGCGCATCGCGCCGAAACCGTGGCGGCCTTGCATGCTGACACGCTTCACACCATTCTGAAACCCAGCCACTGAGCTGATGACCCCAAGGAGATCTCATGAAAATTCAAGGACATGCCGCACTCGTGACCGGTGGTGGATCTGGCCTCGGCGAGGCCACCGCACGCGAACTCGCACGCCTGGGCGCCAAAGTGGCGGTGCTCGACATCAATGCTGCACAAGCTGAAAAAGTAGCGGCCGACATCGGCGGCATCGCCTGCCCTTGCGACATCACCCAAAGCGACAGCCTTCAGGCTGCGATCGACAAGGCCGCAGCGGCCCATGGCCCGGCGCGTATTCTGATGAGCATTGCCGGGATCGGCTCGGCCAAACGCGTGGTCGGCAAAGACGGCGGCCCGGCGCCGCTGGAGGACTTTGCCAGGGTCATTCAGGTCAATCTGATCGGCACTTACAACGCCAGCCGCCTGTTCGCCGCAGCCTGCGCCAAACTCGACCCCATGGAAGACGGAGAACGTGGCGCAATGGTGTTCACCGCCTCGGTTGCCGCTTTCGACGGCCAGGTCGGGCAACAGGCCTACAGCGCCTCCAAGGCTGGCGTGGCCGGCATGACCCTGCCCATGGCGCGCGATCTGGCACAGCACGGCATCCGCGTTTGCACGATCGCCCCCGGCTTGTTCGCCACGCCGCTGCTGCGCCAACTGCCCGAACCGATCCAGCAATCACTGGCCGCGTCCATTCCTTTCCCGGCACGCCTGGGCAAGCCTTCGGAATTCGCCGAACTGGCCTGCCACATCGTGACCAACGGCCACCTCAATGGCGAAGTGATTCGTCTGGACGGTGCGCTGCGCATGGCGCCGCGCTGAGCCGGAACCGCGCCATGCTCAAAACGGTTGTTTACGAGGTCGAGGTGATGTTCGGTGACTGCGACCCCGCAGGCATCGTCTTCTTTCCCAACTTCTCCAAGTGGATGGATGCGTCGTCGCTGAACTTTTTTGTGAAGTGTGGCGTACCGCCCTGGCGCGAGCTGGTCAAAACGACCGGCATCATCGGCACGCCTTTGCTGGAAATCCACACCAAATTCATGCGCCCCGCCACCTACGGCGAGCGGTTGCAGATCCACACCAGTGTGGCTGAATGGGGTGACAAGGTCTTTCATCACCAGCATCTGGTCAAGCGCGGCGAGGATTTGCTCTGTGAAGGCCGTGAGACCCGTGCCTTTTGCATTCGCCCACCGCAGACACCTGACCGCATCAAAGCCATCCCCATCCCTGCCGACATCAAGGCACTTTGCAGCTGAGCCTTTCTTTCTTCCCCCACCTAAGGAGACTTTCATGAAACTTCGCAAAACACTGGTCACCCTGGCCATCACCGCACTGTCGGCTGGCGCTGCGCTGGCTGACCTCACCATTGGTGTGAGCCTGCCGCTGACCGGCCCGGCCTCTGGCCTGGGCATCCCCATGGGCAACCAGCTCAAGCTGTGGCCACAATCCATCGCTGGCGAGAAACTCAAACTGATCGTTCTGGACGATGCCACCGACCCGACCAACGGTGTGAAGAACGCCCGCCGTTTTGTCACCGATGACAAAGTGGATCTGATCCTGGGCTCGGCAGCCACCCCCGTGGGCATTGCCATGGCCGATGTCGCTCTGGAAAGCAAAACCCCGCAACTGCTGGGCACACCCGCACAACTTCCACCGGGCAAAGATGCCTGGAGCTTCCGTCTGCCGCAGTCCAACAGCGTGATGTCGCACGCCGTGGTCGAGCACATGAAAAAGCAAGGCGTGAAGACCGTTGGCTTCCTGGGCTACACCGACGCGTATGGCGAAGGCTGGCTGAAGGATTTCACGCCCATCGCTGACAAAGCCGGTATCAAGGTGATCGCCACTGAACGCTTCGCCCGCACCGACACCAGCGTGACCGGCCAAGCCCTCAAGCTGACCTCGGCCAACCCCGACGCCATGCTGATCGTCGCCTCCGGCAGCGGTGCCGCCATGCCCCACAAGGCCGTGGTCGAGCGTGGCTTCAAAGGCAAGATCTACCAAACCCATGCCGCCGCGACCCGTGACCTGATGCGCGTCGGCGGCAAAGATGTGGAAGGCTCTTATGTGGTCTCCGGCCCGGTGATCGCCCCCGAGCAACTGCCGGACAGCCATCCCTCGAAAAAACTGGCCATGGATTTCGTGAACCAATATGAGAAAGCCTATGGCGCAGGCAGCCGCAACCAGTTTGCAGGTCACACCTACGATGCCTTGATCGTGTTGGAAAAAGCCGTCCCCATGGCGCTGAAGAAAGCCAAGGCCGGCACACCGGAATTCCGAGCCGCTTTGCGTGATGCCATCGAAACCATGGGTCGCACCAACTTCGCCCACGGCATCATGAACTGGACCAAGGACGACCACTGGGGCTACACCAACGAAACCGGCGTGATCGTCAAAGTCGTGAACGGCGACTGGAAAGTCGAATAAGGAACATCCATGGATGCAACCATCGCCAGCATTCTGCTGCTGGACGGGCTGACCAACGGCGCGATCTACGCGCTGCTGGGTCTGGCCACAGTCTTGGTCTTCACAGTGACCCGGGTGATCTTCATTCCGCAAGGCGAGTTTGTCGCCTACGGTGCGCTGACCCTGGCCATTCTGCAAACCGGCAAGGTGCCGGGAACGGTCTGGCTGTTGTTGATCCTGGCGGGGGTTGCCGCCTTGATGGAAGGTTTCAGTCGCTGGCAACACCAGCGCAACGCGGGCGTGGCTTTGAAAGCGTGTCTCAAGACGCTGCTGCTGCCCGTGCTGATCGCGGGCGTCACGGCATGGGCCGCCCCGCACCAATTTCCTCTGGCCGTGCAAGCGTTGCTGAGCGTGGCCTTGATCACGGCTTTCGGGCCACTGGTCTACCGTGTGGCCTACCAGTCGCTGGAAGCCGCATCGCCGCTGGTGCTTCTGATCGTGTCGGTCGGCGTGCATTTCGCCATGACCGGCCTGGGGCTGCTGTTTTTCGGCGCGGAAGGCTTCCGCAATCCCTCATTCTGGGATTTGCGCCTGTCGCTGGGGCCGCTGACGATCTCGGGCCAGGCGATGATCATCGGCGCGGCCTCGATGGCCTTGATCGTGATGCTCTGGCTGTTCTTTGAGCGCTCACTGTTTGGCAAAGCCTTGCGTGCCACAGCGGTCAACCGTCTCGGTGCGCGTCTCATGGGCATTTCATCCCATGTTTCGGGTCAGCTGACTTTTGCCATGGCAGCCTTGATTGGCGCTCTCTCGGGTCTGCTGATCGGCCCGACCACCACGGTGTTTTACGACACAGGTTTTCTCATCGGCCTCAAGGGCTTTGTGGCAGCGGTGGTGGCCGGCCTGGCCAGCTATCCCGGCGCCCTGATTGGCGCTTTGTTTGTGGGCGTGGTCGAGGCCTTTGGCGCCTTCTGGGCCAGCGCGTTCAAGGAAGTGATCGTGTTCACCCTGATTCTGCCCATCCTGCTGTGGCGCTCGCTCACCAGCGGCCATTCGGACGAGGAGCACTGACATGAAAACCAAAACCTGGTTGTTTCTGGCCGTGCTCGTCCTGGCCGTTGCCTTGTTGCCGTTGCCCGATTTCTGGATCACGCAGCTGAATTACATCGGCCTGTACAGTCTCACGGGTTTGGGGCTGGTGCTGCTGACGGGTGTGGCAGGCCTGACCTCTTTCGGCCAGGCCGCATTTGTCGGCATGGGCGCTTACGCCACAGCCTGGCTCACGCTGAATGCAGACCTGTCCCCGTGGCTGACTTTGTTCATCGGGCTCGCCATCACGGCGCTGTCTGCCCTCATTGTGGGCGGCATCACCCTTCGCATGTCCGGACATTACCTGCCATTGGCCACGATCGCCTGGGGGCTGTCGCTTTACTACCTCATGGGCAACCTGGATGCCTTGGGCAAATACGATGGCTTGCTCGGCGTCCCGGGTCTGAAATTGCTGGGCTGGGAAGTCGGCCAGGGTCGCGGCTTCTTTGTTCTGACCTGGGTCATCCTGTTGCTGGCTGCGGCCGCCCTGCTCATGCTGCTGGACTCCCGCGCAGGGCGGGCCATGCGCTCCCTCAAGAGCGGCACGCAGATGGCCGAGGCCATGGGCATCCCGACGCTGCGCTACAAGATCGTGATCTTCATCCTGGCCGCCTTGCTGGCTTCGGTGTCGGGCTGGCTGTTTGCGCACTTTCAGCGTTCGGTCAATCCTTCCCCCTTTGGCCTGAAGATGGGCATCGAGTACCTGTTCATGACCGTGGTGGGTGGCGTGGGCCATGTATGGGGAGCCATCACTGGCGCGTTCCTCACCAAGCTGCTCGAAGACCAGTTGCAGGTGCTGTTGCCTCAGTGGATTGGCACCAGTGGCAGCTACGAGATCATCGTCTTTGGCATTGTGCTGGTGCTGATGCTGAAGTTTTTGCCGGATGGCTTGTGGTCCATGGTGGAGCGCTACCTGCCGCATCCGCCGCGCGCACGCAACTGGTCTGCGGCAGCAGCCTTGCCTGAACGCAGCAAACCGCAAGCTGGCGATCTGGTGCTGGATGTGCAAGGTATTCGCAAGGAGTTTGGCGGCCTGGTGGCGGTGAACGACATCAGCTTTCAAATCAAGGCCGGACAGATCGTGGGCCTGATTGGCCCCAATGGCGCCGGCAAATCCACCACCTTCAACCTGATCACCGGCGTGCTCGGCCTGACACGCGGACAGGTGCAATTCCGCCACCACGAAATTGGCGGCCTGCGCTCTCGCGAAATTGCGCAGCTGGGCATGTCCCGGACCTTCCAGCATGTCAAGATGATCCCTGACATGACGGTGCTGGAAAACGTGGCACTGGGTGGCCATCTGCGGGGTCACAAGGGCGTGGTTTCGGCCATGACCGGCATGAACCGTGACGAGGAAAAACAACTGTTCAAGGAAGCCGAGCGCCAGCTGCAACGCATTGGCATGGGCGAGCATCTTCACGAATTGGCCGGCAACCTGGCCATGGGCCCTCAGCGCTTGATGGAGATTGCGCGCGCCTTGTGCAGTGACCCGGCTTTGCTGCTGCTGGACGAGCCCGCCGCAGGTTTGCGCCACAAGGAGAAAAAGGCCCTGGCCGCCGTGCTGCGCCAACTGCAAAGCGAAGGCATGAGCATTCTGCTGGTGGAACATGACATGGATCTGGTGATGGATGTGTGCGACCACCTGGTGGTGATGGAGTTCGGCACCCTGCTGACCCAGGGGACCCCCGCCGAAATTCAACAAAGCCCGGCTGTGCGCGCCGCCTACCTGGGAACGGAGCATTGAGCATGAACACAGCAACGCCATTTCTGCATGTCCACAACCTGCGTGCCGGCTATGGCCGCGCCGAGGTCCTGCATGGTTTGTCGCTGGATGCAGCCAAGGGCAGCGTCATCACAGTCATCGGCCCCAACGGCGCGGGCAAGTCCACCCTGCTCAACAGCCTGATGGGCATCCTGCCCAGCCAGGGCACAGTGGAATTTCAGGGTCAGTCACTGGCCGAACTCACCCTTGAAGAGCGCGTGATGTGCGGCATCGCGCTGGTGCCAGAAAAGCGCGAGTTGTTCGGCACCATGAGTGTGGAGGACAACCTGGTCCTGGGCGGTTACCGCCAGATGCGTCTGGGCAATGCCCAGTGGCGCGATCGACTGGACGACGTGTTCAGCCTCTTTCCGCGCCTGAAAGAGCGACGCATGCAAGCCGCAGGCACCCTCTCAGGTGGGGAGCGACAGATGCTGGCCGTGGGCCGGTCACTGATGTCACGCCCCAGCCTGCTGATGCTGGACGAACCCAGCCTGGGCCTGGCCCCGCTGATCGTCAAAGAAATTTTTGCCATCATTGACACCCTGAGCCAGACCGGCGTGACCATTGTGCTGGTCGAGCAGAACGCACGGGCGGCCCTGGCCGTGGCCGATCATGGCTACGTGCTGGAAATGGGCGACATGGCCCTGCAAGGCCCGGCCGCTGAGCTGGCCCAAGATTCCCGCGTGATCGACACCTACCTCGGTGCCGCCAAAAAAGACGATTGATTTTCGGAGTTTCATCGCATGTCCGCCTATCTGCCACGCACCCAGGAGATGCAATTTCTTCTGTCCGATGTTTTGCAAGCGCCACAGCAATTGCAGCAACTGCCCGCCTTTGCCGAAGCCGATGCCGACTTGATGCACCAGGTGCTTGAAGAGTCTGGCAAGTTCGTGGGTGAAGTGGTTGCCCCTTTGTCACGCGATGGCGATGAAATCGGTTGTCGCTGGGAACAAGGCCAGGTGATCACCCCCCCCGGCTTTCGCGATGCCTATCAGGCGTTCTGGCAGGCGGGCTGGCCGGCCCTGGCCTCGGCCACCGAAGATGGCGGCCAGGGTTTGCCTGCGGTGCTCGAAGCCATGCTGTACGAGATGCTCAGCGCCGGCAACCATGGCTGGACCATGGCCCCAGGTCTGTTGCATGGCGCCTATGAGTGCCTGAAACACCACGGCAGCCAGGCCTTGAAAGACGGTTACCTGTCGAAAATTGCCACCGGTGAATGGCTGGCCACCATGTGTCTGACAGAGCCGCATGCGGGCAGCGATCTGGGTTTGGCGCGAACCAAGGCCACGCCCCTGCCCGATGGCCGCTACGCGCTGTCAGGCACCAAGATCTTCATCTCGGGTGGCGAACACGATCTGTCGGACAACATCGTTCATCTGGTGCTGGCCCGGTTGCCAGATGCCCCCCCCGGCCCCAAAGGTTTGTCCCTGTTTCTGGTTCCCAAGTTCATGCCCGACGGCAGCCGCAGCGCAGTGCATTGCGACCGCATCGAAGAAAAAATGGGCCTGCACGGCAGCCCCACCTGCGTCATGCGCTTTGACGAAGCCGCAAGCTGGATCGTGGGCGAGCCTGGCCGTGGCCTGAACGCGATGTTTGTGATGATGAATTCCGCGCGCCTGCATGTGGCCATGCAAGGCATCGGCCTGCTCGATGCAGCATGGCAGAAAGCTGACACCTATGCCAGAGAGCGACGGCAAATGCGTGCACCCGGCAAAGGTCGATCCGCTGGCGAAGCGGACCTGATCATTGCGCATCCCGCCGTGAAACGCATTCTGGACACGCAACGCGCCTGGGTCGATGGTGGCCGCGTGATGGCTTATCGCACCGCGCTGGAGCTGGACCTGATCAAGCACTCGCAAGACAAGGCGCGCGTGGAGCAGGCGCAACGCTGGTGCAGTCTGGTGACGCCCGTGATGAAATCCATTTTCACGCACCAGGCCTTCCACGGCGGCAGTGACTGCCTGCAAGTGTTTGGCGGCCATGGCTATGTGCGCGAATGGGGGATCGAGCAGATCATCCGTGACGCCCGCGTTGCCATGATTTACGAAGGCACGAATGAAATTCAGGCCATTGATCTGCTGGTGCGCAAAGTGCTGTCGGATGGCGGCCAAAGCCTGAGCAGTTTGCTCGACGACCTGCTGCAGGACTTCCCTGCAGAAACCCCGGGCCCGACCCGTGCATGGCAAGGCCGTGTGGCCACCTTGCGCTCGCTCACCGCCGAGATCGTGGCTCAGGCTGGCCAGGACCCGGTTCTGCCATTCGAATTCGCAGACGACTACCTGCGCGCCCTGGGCATTGTCTTGCTGGACTGGGCCTGGCTCAGGATTGCGGCAACCCGTGCGGACCACATGCCCGACAAAGAAAGCCGCTGGCTGGCCCCGGGCCATGCCTTGCAGCGCTGGGTTGTGCCTGAATTTGACTTGCGCGTGGGCATCGTGCGTGCCGCACTGCCCGGCACCTGCGCGGCATGAGTGCCTTCAAGCGCGTCAGTCGACCGCGGGTGGCCACGCGGTCAACCACCCCCAGCAGGCGCACGCCAGATGCCGTTGCCGTCGAGCAGGTGAACACCGCGTTCCTTGAAACCTTGCTGGGTTACAACGCCCGTCGCGCGGCGTTGAGCATCATTGACAAATTCGTCCGCGAAATGGCGTTGTACGACCTCAAGCCGGTGGATTTTTCGGTGATGTCCATCATTCACCACAACCCGGGCGTGACATCACGCCAGCTGTGCGCCTCGCTGGACATTCTTCCACCCAACCTCGTGAAGATCATCCAGTCGCTGGAAGCGCGTGAATGGATCATGCGCCAGCCTCATCCGCACGATGGCCGAGCCGTGGGCCTGCACCCCACCCCTCAGGGCATCGCCTTGATGGAGGAGGCCGAAGCGCGCGCTTCGGCGCTGGAGAAAACAGCTGCCAGCAAACTGACAAGCAGTCAGCAAGAGCAATTGATCAGCCTGCTGCGAAAAGTCTATCTGTGAGGCATGGCGCGCCCTGGCGCGATCAGCTCAAGACCATGCCGCCATCGATGTGCATGCTTTGCCCTGTGACGCCGCTGGCGTCAGCCGATCCCAGGTAGACCGCCATGGCGGCGATTTCCTCGGGCGTGATGATGCGCCCCAGGGGCACACGTGACAGGGCGGCCTGCATGAAAGCGTCCACCGAGGCTCCGGCACTTTGCGCAGCCTGTGTTTTCAGGTTTTCCACCATGTCCGTCTGAACAAAGCCTGGGCAAATCGCATTGACCGTGACGTTGAAAGGGCTGGCCTCCAGCGCCACACAACGCGTCAGGCCCACCACCGCGTGTTTGCTCACGTTGTAGGCACTTTGATTGCGCGAGCCCCATTTGCCTGCTGTGGATGCAATGTTCACAATGCTGCCGGAACGCCGCGCTTGCATCCCAGGCAGACAGGCTTGCATGAAATTCACCACCCCCATCAAATTCACATCCAGCAGGTCCTGGAAGTCCTGCGGTGCGTAATCCAGAAATGGACGGGATTTGTAAACACCCGCATTGTTCACCAGCACATCGATGCGGCCAAAATGCTGCTCGGCGGCTTGTACCGCTTGAAACACCGCTTCGCGGTTGCGCACATCGACCGGGCGCACCAGAACGTCCCCATCGGCCAAGCCCAGGGAGTCTTTGAGTGCGACCAGTCGCGTCGCATCCGTGGCCAGCAGACACAGCTTGGCGCCTTGCGCAGCGTACGCCTGCGCAATGGCCTGGCCAATGCCCCGACTGGCGCCTGTGACAAGTGCCACTTTGTTGTTCAAACGTTGAGTCATGTTTTCTCCAGATGAATGATCATGTGATGCAACGGCATGGACATCAGCCCCAGGTCATGCCGCACTGCGCCCGCCCAGACTGCGACGCACCCATGGACCGAGAAGCAAGGGCGCAAAATACATCGGGATTTGTGCAATCCCCACATACAAGCCAAAAGCTTCGCCTGCGGTCCCGACTGTCACAGCCAGCATCAGCCCCATGTTGCGATTGCCGTTGAGCAAGGCTGCCGTATAGGCCACCTGCGCACCCTGTCGACAGAACAAGGCATAACCCACGGCGTGCCAGAACAAACCGGCGACACTGGCGGTCAGCAAGAGGCTGAGCACGCGCAGCGGCTGCGCCCAGAAGGCGGCCGTGACGCCATCCATCACCGCCAGGGCGAAGATCACCAGCATCACCACATTGACACCGGCCAGTGCGGCGTCCTGTTCACGCAGGCGCTGGACGCCAATCAGTCGGCGCAGCAGCCATGCCAATCCAAAGGGGGACAAGGCGAACAGGCTCACGCGGAAAAAGAAAGCCAGCACATCCACCTCGATGCCAAACTGCGGCAGCAACCAGGCGACCACGGCTGTCAGACTCAGGGGCAGCAGCAAGGTCATCCAGGCCGCGCCCACCATGGCCAGGCTGCCATCCAGTCCGAGAAACATTGCAAAAGCGGAGGAGGAGCCAATCGGCGGCGCTGCAGCCTGCAACACCAGGATCAGAACATAGACGGGGGGCAATGACACGGCCTGCACCAGGGCAAAGGCCAGCAAGGGAGACAACAACAACTGCCACACGGTCAACAACGCTGGCAAGCGCGGAGAGCGCAATGCCTGTCCCAGACGATCCCAATCGAGTCGCAACAGCGCGGCGGTCAGGGTACCGATGACCGCCAGATTCAACAAAGGGCGCGCCGCCTGCGCCAGTGTGGGCAGAAGAATGCCCAGGAAAACGCCCATCGGCAAAGCCCAACGCGCCTGACGACCCAGCAAGCGCAAGACCTGCATCATGCTCGACCCATCTGCGGCTGCGCCAGCTTCACGATTTCACCTTTGCGACGAAAAATTCATTGTATATTTTGCCGATGATTTCTCCCCGCATTGCCGTCGCCGGCGCAGGTTACATCGGTTTGGCCCACATCGATGTGATTCAAAAAAGCCCGCTGTGCGCACTCAGCGCCATCGTGGACCCCTCCCCCAAGAGCAAGGATGTGGCTGCCGCTGCGGGCGTTCGGCATTTTCAGAGCCTGGACGAATTGTTCGCACAGGACCGGCCCGATGGCGTTGTCCTGGCAACCCCCAATGTGCTTCATGTGCCCCAGGCCATGCAATGCCTCGCCGCTGGTGTCCCCATCCTGCTGGAGAAACCCATTGCCCCCACGCTCGCAGAAGCTGCGCAATTGGTCGCTGCAGTGGCGTCGCAGAAAGGCCGCGTGCTGATCGGTCACCATCGCGCGCACAGCCCCATCATGGCCAAGGCGCGCGATGTCATTGCATCGGGGCAGCTGGGCAGACTGGTGGCCGTGATGGGCAGCGCCACCTTCTACAAGCCCACGCATTATTTTGAAGAAGGCCCCTGGCGTCGTGAAAAAGGCGGTGGCCCCTTGCTGCTGAACATGATTCACGAAGTCCACAATCTGCGCATGCTGTGCGGCGAGATTGTGGCCGTGCAGGCGTTTGCATCCCATGCGGCACGCGGGTTTGCCGTGGAAGACACCGTGGCCATCAATTTTCAGTTTGCCAATGGCACGCTAGGCAGTTTCATGCTGTCCGACACCGCAGCCTGTGCCCGCAGCTGGGAGCAGACCTCCCAGGAAAACAAGGCCTATCCGAGCTATGACGACGAGGACTGCTACGTGGTCACAGGCACCAACGGGAGCCTGTCCATTCCCACCATGCGCCTCAAAACCTACCCGCGCCCTGAAGACCGCTCCTGGTGGAAGCCGTTCGAAGTGGGCACGGTGGGCATGGTGCGCGATGACCCACTCAAGCATCAGATCGCGCATTTCGTGCGAGTCATCCAGGGCGAAGCTGACCCCCTGGTCAGCGCCCATGACGGAATGCAAAACCTGAAAGTGACCGAAGCCATCGTTCAGGCCGCGGCCGAAGGCCGCACGGTTCAGATCTGACGCCGTACGCCGTTACTGCTTGTCAATCTTGGCACGGGTGATCACCTCACCCCAACGACGGACATCCTGTGCCAGGATTTCAGCCGCCTGTTCGGGGCTGCTACCCTGGGCGTAGAGGTTCACGTCACTCAGACGCTTTTTCACTTCAGGCATGTCCATGACTGACTGAATCTCCCGACTCAGTCGCTGCACCACATCCCTGGGCGTCTTGGCAGGCACCGCCAGGCCGTTCCAGGAACCGACATGGAACTTGGCCAGTACGCCACCCGACTCCTGCACCGTTGGCACATCCGGCAAATTGAGTGCACGCTTTTCACTGAGCATGGCCAATGGACGCAATGCATTGGATTTGATCTGCGGCATCACCGGCCCCAGAATATCCAGCATGGCATCCAGAGAGCCCCCTCGCAAGGCCGTGATGACAGGCGGCGTGCCGTTGAAGGGCACAATTTGCGCCTGCAACCCGGCCGTGCTCAAAAACAATTCGGCAGCCAGGTTTTGCGTGGTGCCGACCTGTGGCGTGCCAATGTTCAGCTTGCCAGGGTTGGCACGGCCATAAGCCAGCAAATCGGCAAAACTCTTGAAGCGACTGCCTTCCGCCACGGCGATCACCAAGTCGAAGGAAGCCAGCTTGGAGACCGGGGTGAAATCCTTCAGGGTGTCAAATGGCAAACTCTTGAACAGCCCCGCACTGACCGCCGTTCCACTGGAAATCAGCAACAGGGTGTGACCATCCGGTTCGGCACGTGCCACCAACTCGCCCGCCACAATGCCACCGGCACTTGGCTTGTTTTCGATGACCACCGACTGACCCAGCGCCTCGCCCAGCTTTTGCCCTACGGTCCGCGCCGTGATGTCGGCCGCGCCCCCGGCAGCATTGGGCACCACGATCTTCAACGGCTTGCTGGGAAACGCCGTCTGGGCACTCACCGGAGAAGCCAGCAGCGACGCTGCCAACGCGCTGGCAGCGCCGAGTCGCCATGCCATGTGTGTCAGCATTTTCATTTGCGATCGCTCCACAACACACCTCCGGTGGCCCAGTCCTGACGTTTGACGTCCACAAAAATGATGTCGACCGATTCGGCCGAGCCGCCCAGCGTCTGCACAGTCACCTCGGTGATGGCTTTGGCCAGATCGCGTTTCTGTTCGGGGGTGCGCCCTTCGAACAATTCAATGTGAATGGTTGGCATGCGATAACTCCTTCAAGCGGTTCAATCAGTCTGCATAGTCAGGATCGGTTTCGGCCACGCTCCGCAACAGCGCAGGCCATTCGTCCTGACCTTCAGGGGTTTGGCCATCGCCCATCCATTGCTGCTGGGTACGCTGTGTCACTTCAGCGCTTGCCTGCAGAAAGTGGCTGGGGCTGGCGGCCATAAGGTGTGACTGTATCTGAACGGCACGCTCCAGCAAATGGAGCAGCACAAAAGCCTCTGCGACAGTGCGCCCCACCATCAGGGTGCCGTGGTTTTCCAGGATCAGCCCCTCCAGGTCGCCCAAGGCATGCACCATTCGGACCTGTTCATCGGCCGTGAAAGCCAGCCCCTCGTAGGCATGGCGTCCCATGCGGCCGACCAGGCGCATGGCAGGTTGAGAACAAGGCAGCAAACCTTGCGGCAAGCCAGCCAGCACCTGCCCCCACAGCGTGTGCAAATGCATGACGCACAACGCGTCCGGACGTGCGGCATGCACACAACCGTGGATGGCAAAGCCACTGGGATTGACTGGGCCCGTCTCGCCAGGCATCAGCAGGCCTTGCAGATTGACCCGCACGAGATTGGAGGCCGTCACTTCGGAAAAGCGCAGGCCAAAGCGGTTGATCAGGTAAACCTGGGGTTGGCCCGGAATGGCTGCGGACAGATGGGTCCAGACAATGTCATCCCAGCCACGACGCGCACACAGCCGGTAGGCTGCGGCCAAGTCGCGTCGGATGACAGCTTCTGCATCGGTCATGCGCGACTTACAAGGCGGCGTGCACCCAGTTGCTGACCTGGTCCAGGCGCAGCGAGTGCCAGGGATCGGGCACACGTGAGTTCGTGATGTAGGCAAACGAGACACCGCTGTCGGGATCGGCCCAGCAATAACTGGTCCCTACCCCGCCATGACCAAAGGCGCGTGGCGATGCCAGCGAGCCCAGGCCACGGATGCCCACCGTGTGGCCACGCAGGTGCGGCCCGAGGCCCCGGTGCATGGGCATACCCATGAATTCATCCACACGGTCACCGGTGTAGTTCTGGATGGCATAGGCCAGCGTGCGTGGTGAGACCAGCTGCACGTCGTTGAGCTGCCCGCCTTGCAACATCATCTGGTACAGGGCCACCATGCCACGCGCAGTGCCATAGCCACCACCACCCGGCACACCGGCGCGCTGCCAGACGGTGCTGGTGCTTTCATCGCGGAGTTGATGCTTGTGATCGTTCGTGTCGCAGGGCTCGTACAGGTAAGTCATCCGTGCTTGCTGGGCATCGGGCAAACCCACGAACAAATCGTTCTCCAGGCCCAGTGGGCGCAGAATCGTGTCGGTGATGTAGGTGCGAAAGTCCTGACCCGTGATGGCTTCAATGACCATGGCCAGCACCCAATGGGCACTCAAGCCATGGTACTGAATTCGGGAGCCAGGGGCCCATTGCAGCGCGAAGTCGCATACGGCCTGGCGCACTTGCACATGGTCATGCCAGACCGAGGATGGCACATCCCGATCGGGAAAGCCGCCTTGGTGCGTGATGACCTGGAACAAGGTGATCCCATCCTTGCTGTGACGACCGAATTCGGGCAGATAGTCCACCACACGATCGGTGAAGCGCAGTCGGCCTTGCTCATGCAATTTCCAAAGAGCTGTGGCAACGATGACCTTGGTGTTGGAATACAACAGCCACAGATGGTCCGAGCGTGCAGGCACAGCCTGGGTGTCTGCAGCATGACCTGCGCCGATGCGCGCCATCCCAAAACTTTTGTCCAGCACCAGCGATCCATGGCGAGCAAGCGCGATCTGGCAGCCTGGATAGCGCTTCTCGGCAATGTGCTGCTCGATCAGGGCAAACAAGGCTTGCAAAGGCTCTAAACGCAATGGGGTTTGATCCAGAGAAGACGATGTCAACGGGTATGCCATGAAAGCCTCATTTCAGTGAACAAGTGATTTTGCAAACAACGGTCCAGACCCCATGTGTCAGGGCTTGATGAACTTCAGGGTGAAGCGATCGCTCTCACCGATCGCCTGGTATTTTGCGCGGTCCAGGTCTTTCAGCCGATACACAGGCGGCAGGGTCCACACCCCTTCGGGGTGATCCTTGGTGTCCCTGGGGTTGGCATTGATCTCGGATGCCGCGACAAACTGAAAACCGGCTTTCTCGATCAGCGCGATGGCACTGGACTGCCGCACATAACCTTTGGCCAGTTGCTGTGATTCGGGCCAGTCTTCCCGCGCGCGATGATCAACGATGCCCAGCACGCCACCGGGTTTCAGCGCCTTGTAAAAGGTGCTCAGGGACTCGGCCAGTTCCTGGCGCTCGATCCAGTTGTGCAGATTGCGAAAACTGATGACCACATCGGCGCTGCCCGGTGAGGCAATCGCATGGCGGTCCGCACGAAACGGCGTCACCGTCACCTGTGCGTACAAGGCGGCTTCATCGCTCAGGCGGGCCAGTAGTTTTTGATGGTCGGGCAGGTACTGCGGCAAGGACTCATCCCGATTGGCCGCGATGTAACGGCCCTGGGCACGCAGCCAGGGCGCCAGAATCTCCATGTAATATCCCGCGCTGCCAGGCAACACCTCGACAACAGTGTGCTGGGGCTGGATGCCGAAAAAAGCCAGGGTCTGCGCCGGATGGCGATGCGCATCGCGCGCGACATTGCCAGCACTGCGATGCGCTCCCGCAAGCAAGGGCTCGAAGGTCGCGGCCGATTGGGCCCAGCTTGCAGCAGCGCACCCCAGCGCCAGCAAGCACAGGATGCGCAGACACCAGGCAATCATGTCAGCCGGCCACCTTCAGCATGATTTTTCCAATGTGCTCGGAGGATTCCATCAAGGCATGGGCCTGGCTGGCCTGCGCCAGATCGAACACTTTGTGGATCACTGGCTTGACCGTTCCAGCTTCCAGCAAAGGCCAGACATGCTGGAGCAACTCGCGCGCCATCTGCGCCTTGTCGGCTGCAGTGCGCGGACGCAGGGTGGAGCCGGTGAAGGTCAGACGCTTGGCCATCAGGGAGACCCAATCCACCTCCACCTTGGAGGGCTGCAAGAAAGCGATTTGAACCAGGCGACCATCGGGCGACAGAACCTGCAGGTTGCGTTGAATGTAGCTGCCCCCCACCATGTCCAGCACCATGTTGACGCCCTGCTTTTGCGTATGCGCCATGACCACGTCGACAAAATCTTCGGTGCGGTAATGGATGGCCACATCGGCCCCCACTTCGCGACAAGCTTGTGCCTTGGCTTCGTTGCCCACAGTGCAGAACACCTTGGCACCAAAGGCATGCGCCAATTGAATCGCCGTCAGGCCAATGCCCGAAGAGCCACCGTGCACCAGGAAGGTTTCGCCTTTTTGCAGTTTTCCGCGCTGAAACACATTGGTCCAGACCGTGAAAAAGTTTTCAGGCAAGGCCGCTGCCTGCAGCATGGAATAACCCTTGGGGATCGGCAAGGCCTGACCTTGCGGCACCGTGACGTACTCAGCGTAGGCGCCGCCGTTGGTCAAGGCACACAGCTTGTCGCCCAGCTTCCACTGGGTCACACCTTCGCCCAGCGCCACCACTTCACCCGACACCTCCAGCCCCACGATGGGCGAGGCGCCCACGGGCGGCGGATAGCGCCCGCTGCGTTGCAGGCAATCGGGACGGTTGACGCCGGCATAGGCCACCCGCACAAGCACCTCCCCCGCTGCGGGATGCGGCACGGCACATTGCGCCGGGACCAGCACATCGGGCTCACCGCCTTTGCCGTGATCAACAAAATTCATGGTGGATGGAATGGACATGTCTTGACCTCTTTAAAAATGAGTAATGCTTCGCTGCGACAGCAAACCTTCGATCAGCACCTGGACCGCCAGCGCGGCGTCAAAGGATGCCAGGGAATGGGATCGCCTCTGCAACAGGGCCAGCAGTTGATCCAGTTGCCGCTGGTAGGTCGCCACACGCGGCTCCTGCGGCAAACCTGCCACCGCCAAGCCTTGCGGATGCAATGCATCGTGGTGCGCCAAATGATACCAATCGCTGAGCACATATGCTTGTGATGCGCCGATGAAGCGGGCTTCCACCACATCGGGGCCGCTGCCACCCACGACGCCGCTGACACTGACGGGCACACCCGCCGAATCCAGCAAGGCCTGAGCGCAAAACTCGGCGGCACCGGCAGTCGCGCTGCTGACATGGGCTGCGCGCAAGGTCACAGGCCCACGCAAACGCAGCAGCAAATAAACAAAGTGCGACAGCACTTCCCGCACAAAACCACCCTGATCCGATTGCGTCAGCCAGGTTGCGCCTCGCTGCCAATCGCGAGGCCACTCCTTGAAATGCAAACGGATCTCGATGGCGCGCAAATCGAAGCCCGGCTTTTGCAAGCCCTGCGCCAGACTGTCCACTGCGGCCGAGGAAGAAAACACGAAGTTGACCGCTTGGGGCAGGCCACTCTGGTTCATGGCATGCGCCAGTTGCTGGCTTTGTGCCAGATCGATCCCCAAAGGCTTTTCGCACAGAACGGCACGCCGGGCCGCGATGGCCTGCAGAACCAGGTCATGGTGGAACAAAGGCGGAACCGCGACGTACACCAGATCGACTCCGGCTTGGCCAATGGCGTCAGCGGCGCTGTCAACCACAGGCAGGTCCGGATAGGCTTTGTGCAAGGCCGCGCGCACCGCGGGGTCGGCATCGTAAGCGGCGGCAATGCGCCAGCCCCGGTGCAAGCCAACTTGTTCTATCATGCGACGGCCGACGACGCCCAGGCCAATGACGGCCATTCCAGGAGATTCAGTCATGTCCAAACTTCATTTGTTTGCCGATGGCGGCTATTCTTTTCTTGAGGGAGGATTCCCTTACTCGCAAGGCGTGATTGCCGCAGCGGGTTTTGCGTTGCATCGTGTGCGTTTCACCAGACCTGTGCCCATGGCGCAAGGTTTTGCGTGGATTCGCCAACATTTGACCCAGGCACAAAGGCCTTTGACAGCGCTGGCCGCCTGCGAGTTGCGCTCGCCAGAGGCCTTCACCCTGCAAGGTTTCAAAGATTTCAACAAGGCTTATGTGCAAGTGCTGACAGACTGGGGGCTGTTCCGCAACGACCTCAACCCGGTGGGACGCAGCAACCTGGCGCCACAGTTCAATGCACCGCAGGAGCCCGGCTTTTATGCCTTCACCTACACCATGCCCGAAGAGAGCACAGCGCCCCGCGACTGGGTCATCGCCGGCAGCGGCGAGTGGCCTGAAGACCAGCCGTTTCCCGAGGGCATCATCGCGCGGGGCGATCTCAGCCCCAGCGGCATTGCCACCAAGGCGCACTATGTGCTGGACACCATGCAGGCGCGTGCGCGCGGCCTGCAAGCGGATTGGTCGCGGCTGACCGGCGCCCAGGTCTATACCGTGCATGATTTCGCGCATCTGGTGGCGCCAGAGTTCGCGGCGCGCGGCATGTTGGGCCCGGGATTGAGCTGGCATGTCTGTCGCCCGCCGATCCAGGAGCTGGCCTTCGAAATGGATGTGCGCAGCGTGCGTCACGAAAGCGTGGCCCACGTCTGATCAGCGGCGACGCTCCATCCAAGTGCCCAGGATACCCTTGGGCATCTTGATGATGAAGAACACCAGCAAGGCGCCATAAATCAGCAAGTCCAGGCCGTGAATCTGGTTGCCGATGAGCACACGCAGAATTTCCTGCAAAGCCAGCAAAAACACCGCACCGAAGGTCGGCCCCAGCATGACGAACATGCCACCGGCGATGACGCCAAACACAATTTGTAGCGAGATGCCAATGCCTGATACCGTCTCTGGGTTGATGTACAGCTGGTACTGCGCATACAGCACACCGCCCAGACAGGTCATGACAGCAGACAGCACCGTGATCTGAAGCTTGGTACGGGTCACGTTGATGCCGATGGACGCGGCGGCATCTTCCTCTTCGCTGATGGCTTGCAGTGCATCACGTTGCATGCTGTGATCCACGCGACGCCAGACCCACAAGGCGAACAGCCAGCACGCCAGAATCATGTAGAACCAGACCACGCGGGTGGAAGACTGCATGGCCCACACCGAAAAGGTGCTTCCTTCCGCAATACCGGGCTTGGGCGTCAGTCCGAGCGAGCCCCCCGTCAGGTCACGTTCGGCCACAATGACCAGGCGCACCACTTCGGCCAGGGCCAGCGTGACCAGCGCGAAATAGTGGCCCACGATCTTGAAACGGAAACAGGGGTAGCCAATGATCAGTGCCAAAACCACCGTCACGGCCAGGGCCACCAGGGTGCCAATGAAAGGCGACAGGCCGTACTGATTCCACAGCAGCACGACTGAATAGGCGCCGATACCCAGAAAGGCACCGTGCCCCAAACTGACCAGCCCCAGCCGCCCCATCAGCGCCCAGCTGGTGTAGATGAAGCCCAGCAACAGCGACATGATGATCAGGTGCAAGGGATACGGCCCCAGACCCAGCCAGGGTGCGGCGATCAGCACCAGCAAAAGGATGAGAAAGAAACGGTTCGAAGTCAAATGGCTCATGCTCACCGCCGTTGCGTCAGGATGCCCTCAGGGCGAATGAACATCATGGCGATGAAGAACACAAACGCCAGCACATAACCCCACTCGATGGCAAAAACAAAGCCACCCACCGAAATCAGTTGTGCAAAGATGAAGGCCGCTACAAAACCGCCAATCAGATTGCCCAGGCCGCCCATCACGCACACCAGGAAAGTGATCGGGCCAAAGGACAGGCCAATCGCGGGGTGAATGTCGTATTGCAGCACCAGCAGGCATGCAGCCAGCCCGGCCAGCGCCCCGCCCACCGCCGATGTCAGCAGATAGATCCGCCCTGGGTTGACGCCCATCAGGGGCATGATGCCGCGGTCCTGGCTGATGGCCCGGATGGCAGTGCCCGCGTAGGTTTTATTGAGGAACAGGTAGGTTGCAGCAATGGCCACCATGGCAACCACAAAAGCAATCAGGCGTGCCATGGACAAGCTGATGTCCCCCAGCATGAAACTGGGCAGGCGAATGCCAATGTTCTTGAAGTCGATGCCGAACACCACGGTCGCCACAGCCTGCAAAAAAAACAGCACACCGCCAGTGACCAGCAACTGGTTGATCGGCTCTGCCGCCAGCACTGGGCGAATGATGAACCAGTGCATGGCCGCGCCCAGCACAGCGACGCCCAGAATGCCGATGGCAAACGCAAGATACAAGGGCCACCCCATCACGGTGTGGGTCCAGTAGATGGCGTACATGCCGATCATCATCAACTCGGCGTAGGAAATCCACACCACATCGATGACGCCGAAAATCAGGTTCAGCCCCAGGGACAGCAAGGCCAGCAAGCCGCCCAGCAAGAGTCCATTGAGCATGGCCTCGACCAGAAAGATGTCAAAGAATTCCATCACACACCCAGGTAAGCTTTTTGCACTTCGTCGCTGGCAAGCAACTCGGCCGCAGTTCCACTGGCCCGGATTTTTCCGGTCTCGATCAGGTAACCGCGGTCCACGACCTTGAGCACCTGTTGAATGTTCTGCTCCACGATGAGAACGGTGTAGCCTTCGGAGCGAATGCGGTGCATCAGCTCGAAAATGGATTGAACAATCACAGGCGCCAGGCCTGCGGAAGGTTCGTCCAGCAACAACAGCTTGGGGCCACTCATGAGCGCACGACCGATGGCGCACATTTGCTGCTCACCGCCCGACATCGTGCCTGCCAGCTGGTGGCGTCGTTCAGCCATGCGAGGAAACAGCGAATACACATACTCCAGCTTTTCCAGGCGCTTGGCGCGGGCAGCCGGGGTATAGGCCCCCATCTTCAGGTTGTCTTCGACGGTCAGACGGGGGAACAGACGACGGCCTTCGGGCACCTGTGCGATGCCCAGCCCCACCACTTCGTGTGAAGGCAAGTCACGGTAGGACTGTCCCTCCATGCGCATGTCGCCAGCAGAAGCTTCGAGCAGGCGTGACATCACACGCAACAAGGTGGTTTTGCCAGCCCCGTTGGGGCCGATCACCGCAATGGCTTCACCCGCCTTGATGCTCAACGAAACATCGAACAGCGCCTGAAAGCTGCCATAGCCAGCATTGATATTCTTCAACTCGAGCATCAAGCCCCCTCGGCGACGCTCTCGCGTCCCACTTGTTGCTGCACACTGTGGGCATCGGTGCCCAGATAGACCTCGACCACGCGCGGGTCGTGGGCCACTTCGGAGGGCGTGCCCTGCGCGATCAGTTCGCCATGGTCCAGCACCAGACAGCGGTCAATGACTTTCATCAGCACGCCCATGATGTGCTCGACCCAGATGATGGTGATGCCACGCTCATCGCGAATGCGCTTGAGCATCATGGCGGCCTGCTCCATCTCGGCCTCGTCCAGGCCACCCAGGCTTTCATCGGCAAGCAGCAGTTTGGGCTGCGTGGCCAAGGCGCGTGCCATCTCCAGTTTCTTCAGACCGGCAGCGCCCAGCCCTTCCACCTTGGCCTGCGGATCGCGCGGCAAATCGATGAGGGTCAGCGCGTCCTGCGCGCGGCGCAATGCTTCCCCACGGGTGATGGGCTCGCTTGCGCCGTAGTAGGCAGCCAGGGTCGCGTTCTCCAGAATGCTGAGCTTGCGAAAGGGACGCGGAATCTGAAATGTCCGCGCCAGTCCGCGCTGGCAAATCTGGTACGGCGGCATGCCGCCAATGGACTGACCGTCAAAGGTCACCGTACCGGAGGTCGGCGCAAACAGACCTGCCAGAACGTTGAACGTGGTGCTTTTGCCGGACCCATTGGGACCAATGAGACCGACAATCTCACCCCGCTTGACCTCGAAGGAAATGCCGTTGACGGCGGTGAAACCGCCGAACTTCTTGGTAAGTTGATTGACGACCAGCACAATCAGTTGGCGTAAGAATGACCTTTGGGCAGGGGCAACACGGCATCACGGCTCTTGATGGCGTTGGGCCAGACCACAAAGGTGTCATTGGCAACATACTGGTGGACCACCGGCGAAGAGCGCTCGTTCTGGCCAGACAGGGCGTGCCCCGGTGGGAAGAACTTCACACCGTAGCCCTGGATGGTGCCACCTTCGGGGATGTCCGTGTCCAGCGCGGCCTTGCGCAAGGCTTCCGGGTCATAACCACCGTATTTCTTGATGGCACGAGGCAGCACATCGGTGAGGAAAATCCAGGACTGGTTGAACCCCATGGACACGTGGGTCGGGACTTCATCACCCTTCACATCGGCTTTGTAGCGCTTCACCATTTCAGCAGTGATGGCGCCCAATCCCGGCTTGAGTGTCTTGGGGTCCAGCAGTTGCGCCGCAACGGGGTCCACGTTGTAGATATAGTTGGCGTCATCCTTGAAAGTGGCGTACAGCTTGTCAAATTGACCGTAGCCAGCGCCATGTCCGATCAGGGCGCCCCACTTCAGGCCCTGCTCCTTGGCTTGACGCAAGAACAGCGTGATGTCGGGGTTGTAACCCGTGTGCAAAATCACGTCAGGACGCGCACGGCGCAATTTGGTGACCAGCGGCGACAAGTCCGGGGAGGTGGCGGCGTAGCCTTCCTTGAGAGCGATCTGCATGCCCAGTTGCTTGCAGACTGTCTCGTTGCCCATGGCCACACCCGCGCCATACGGGCCATCTTCGTAAATGATGGCAACCTTCAGGTCTTTCGGCTCCTTGCCCAGCTTGGCCTTGGCATTTTCGGAAAGGAAGCGGCATGAGGCCTCACCGAATTGATCCGAATGCACCTGGGCACGGAACACGTATTTCAGGTTCTTGTCTTTCATGACAGCGGAGGACACGCAGACGTTGGCCCACATGAACTTCTTGGCCTGGTCCAGGCGCTGGGCCATGGGCACACAGTGCGCCGAAGAGAACACGCCCATGATCAGGTCCACCTTCTCCTGGTTCACCAGGCGCTCGGTTTCGTTGATGGCCACCTCGGTCTTACTCTGGGCGTCGGCATAGATGGGCGCGATCTTGTAGCCTTCGACCCCACCGCGCTCGTTGATCATGTCAATCGCATATTTGGTCCCCAGGTAGCTGGCATTGGACCCTCCGGCAGCAAGTGCCCCGGACATGTCAAAAATGACGCCCACCTTGATCTGCTTGCCCTGCGCGAAGGCGGCGCCACCAATGGCGAGGCCGGTTGCGAGCACCCCTGTCATGAATTTCTTCAACATGCTGTGTCTCCTTTGTCTGGCGGCTTTGCCCTGATGACCAAGCCTGTGCGGAACATAGCAAGCGAAAAGAAAAAGGGACAGGGTGGCAAACCCTGCCCCTTCATGTCGCGCCGGCGACTGAGCAAAGGACTGACGATCAGCGCATGAATTCACGCACGTGATCGGCGCCCAGCCCCACGCTTTCAAAATGCGCACGGTATTTGTCGATGCGGGTGAACACATCGTCGTACCCGGTAGCGTTGCCTTGCGGATCGACATACATCAAGGCCCCATAAACCGTGAACAAGGTGACCATGTCGGTACAGTCATCCGGCACGATCAAGGTATGCGTTTCGCCTGGCGGCTCGAACACGTAACTGCCCTCTTCCGCCACCCAGTCGTGCTCCAGATAGCGCCACTTGCCGCGCATCACATACGCATGCACCTGGCCCGAATGCCGGTGCCGCTGCAACAAGCCCGAGCGCTTCACACGCAGCAAGTGGACATAAAACCCACCCGTCACATTCAGATGGATCGGCCGCGACCAGATCCCCGGCGCAATCGGCGCCCACAAGCGCTCATCCTGCGTCATCACATCGTGATGCACCATGTCCGGCGCCATGCCCCAGGGCTGCGGCTTTTGATAAGGAATCCGATCATCTGACACTTCATTCTCCTTTGGGGGTCAGGTCTTGAGTTTTGCCTGAAATCTGTGGATAACTATAAGCACACGCGATCCGGGTCGACGTCACAAAAGTTACCTCCGCGCACACTTCCGAGGATTGACCTATATTCCGACGCATTCGCTGAACGAGGACTTCTGCCATGCAGTCAAACCAGGATGCCACCCGCGCCTTCATGCCCTACCCTGACGTGCCCGTGCCGCACGCCCCCCAAGGGCCTTTGGCCGGGCTGCGTTTCGGGGTCAAAGATTTATTCCATGTCGCGGGCTATCCCACCAGCGCGGGCCAGCCGTTTGTACTGGCGCGCTCGGGAATCCAGCCGCGCCATGCGCATGTGGTTCAACAACTCCTGGACAACGGTGCTGCCTTTGCAGGCAAGACCGTGACCGACGAACTGGCCTTCTCCATGAATGGCCAAAATGCACATTTCGGCAATCCGGTGAATGGCGCAGACCCCTCGCGCATCACTGGAGGCTCCTCGTCGGGCTCAGCCTCCGCCGTCTCCAATGGCATGTGTGATTTTGCGCTGGGCACCGATACCGGCGGCTCGGTGCGAGCGCCGGCCAACCATTGCGGCCTGATCGGCTTGCGTCCCACGCATGGTCGTGTCAGCCTGGAAGGTGTGATGGATTTGGCTCCGAGCTTGGACACCTGCGGCTGGTTTGCCCGAGACATGACCACCTTTGAGCGCGTGGCGGATGTGTTGTTGCAAAAAGATCCGTCACCCTTGCCTGGCGCTGTGCGCTGGCTGTCTGCGGATGCGCTTTGGGCACTGGTGTCTGACGATGTCGTCCATGCATTGACGCCAGCCCGTCAGGCCATCGGCCCGGCGCAATCCGTGCCCGACCTGCTGAACGATCTGGACGCTTTGTATTGGAGTTTTCGTCACATTCAAGGCCGAGAGGCATGGCAAGTCGATGGCGCGCTGATCGAACGCTTTCAGCCGCCTCTGGGGCCGGGTGTGCGTGAGCGCTTTGCCTGGTCCAAGACCGTGACAGAAGCACAGTACCTCGAAGCCACCTCATTCAGAACCGCGTTGCGCCAGCGCGTGGCCGATGTGCTGGGCCACGATGGTGTCCTCATTCTGCCCACCATGCCCGATGTGGCACCGCTGATCGCCCAGGACGAAGCCAGCCTGGAAGACTATCGCAATCGTGCCATCCGCCTGCTCAGCCTGGCAGGACTTTGCGGCTTTCCCCAGATCAGCCTGCCGCTGGGACAGCGCCAAAGTGCGCCTCTGGGACTGTCGCTCCTCGGGCCTGCCGGCAGTGATCGCAGTCTGATACGCCTTGCGGCTGAAGTTATCCACAGAGTGGGAGCAAAACTCAAGACCTGACCCCAGGAGCGGTGCGTGATAAAATGCTGTCCATGACAAGAGACGGCAAAACCCAAATCAGCAGTGATGGTCTTCGTTACAAGTCCCGAACGGGCGGTTCGCCTTTTGGTGAACGGGGCCAGACGGGCGCGACCATGAGCTGTTTCAAATGCGGCGTTCACAAGCCCCGTGCCTATGGGTCTTACAAGCGCCTGGCTGGAACGCTGATGTTTGCCTGCTTCGACTGCTATCCCCCGAAAGACGCGGCTGCCGAGAAGCCTGCCGCGGCCTGAGTTGCCAACGCTCTGTGTCGGACCGTGATGGCAACGTACCCCGACACGGTCATGGCCTGTCCGTGACCCTTTCAACGACTTTGTAGGCTCAGCTGTCATGTCCCCTGCAACACCCAAACGGCGCCTGGGCACATCCGATCTGTGGGTCACGCCACTGGGCTTGGGACTGATGTCGCTTTCGGGCGTGTATGGCGCCTGCAGCGATGAGAACGGCCAGGCCGTGATCGAGCGGGCGCTGGCGCAGGGCGTGAACTTTCTCGACTCTGCGGACATGTACGGCTGGGGGCACAACGAAGCCTTGCTTGGCCGGGTGCTGCGGGGTCAGCGCGATCAGGTCATTGTGGCCACCAAGTTTGGCCAGACCCGCACTGACAGCGGCGCCAATGGTGTCAATGGCCATCCCGACTATGTGATTCAAGCCTGCGAAGCCAGTTTGCAGCGCCTGGGCCTGGAAACCATTGATCTGTACTATGTTCATCGCATTGATCCCCGTGTTCCGATCGAGGACACCGTGGGCGCGATGTCACGACTGGTGGCTCAGGGCAAGGTACGCGCCATTGGCCTGTGCGAGGCCCACCCCGACACGGTACGTCGTGCCCATGCGGTTCACCCTCTGGCTGCCGTGCAAACCGAGTACTCCCTGTTGTACCGACAGGAAGCTGAAGAGACACGCCAAACCACGCGCGCCCTGGGCATCAGCTTCGTGGCCTATTCGCCGCTGGGGCGCAGCCTGCTGACGGCCCGGGTCCAATCCGTCGAGGAAGTGGCCCACGACCGTCGCAAGGATCATCCTCGCTTCCAGCCCGAAAATTTTGAACACAACCGTGCCCGGGTGCAGCAACTCGAAGCACTGGCGCAAGCCCAGGGTTGCACGCCAGGCCAGCTGGCCCTGGCCTGGGTGCTCGCGCAAGGCGAAGATGTGGTGGCCATTCCCGGCACCAAGCGTGTCGAGCGCGTGGATGAAAACATGGCTGCGCAGACGCTGCAACTCAGCGCCACCACGCTGGCCAGTTTGAGCCAGATCTTTCCACCCGGCATTGGTGCCGGCCTGCGCTACCCGGCCGGTGGCATGAAGGGTGTCTACCTCTGATGTGGACGGTGGCGCTCAGCCACCGAAATCCCGATCCAGCCCCTGGTGCTTGGCCAGGTCCACCACTTCGGTGAATTCTGCGTAGCTCATCACCGGCTGAGACAACCCCTGCGGCGTCCCTTTGGCACGCAACTCGCGCAATGCAACGTCCACGGCCCGGGCCGCAGTGAACAAGGCCGTGACAGCGAAGAAAGCCAGCTGAAAACCCATGGCCTGCAATTCGGGAACAGCCAGCCGGGCGGCATCGGTACCGTCCACAATGGAGATCACTTTGGGGCCGGCCACGCGTCGGGCGATGCCTTCGACTTCGGCCACAGTTTTGACGCCATCGACAAAGACCAGGTCCACACCAGCGTCCTGATAACGCTGCGCCCGGGAGACCGCCTCATCCAGCCCCATGGCAGGCAGGGCATCGGTACGACCAATGAGCATCAAGGGTTGGGCGCCACGCGCTGTCACAGCGCAACGCAGGCGTCGGGCATTCTCCTCGGCATCGATCAGGCGAATGCCAGCCATCTGCCCGCAACGCTTGGGGGCGACCTGATCTTCCAGGTGAATGGCCGCCACCCCTGCTTGCAAATACTCCTGAATCGTGCGCTCGATGTTGGAAGGCCCACCATAGCCAGTGTCCGCATCGGCCACGACCGGGATCTGGACAGCACGCACCATGTCACGCGCATGTGTCGTCATTTCGGTCTGGGTCAGCAATCCGATGTCCGGTTGGCCAATGCGCGACGCCGTGGCACCAAACCCGGTCATGTAAATCGCGGGAAAGCCTGCGCGCTCCACCAGCCGAGCCGACAGCGCGTCATACGCGCCCGGGGCCACCACCAGATGCCCGGAGGCCAATGCATTTTTCAAACTCATGAAGGCATGGCTCATAAGGAATTATCCTGTGCAGAGTGATTCGTCAAAAAGGTCAGCAGTGGCACGTCGCAGACATGTCAATCCAGGCGTATGCCTTTTTCCTTGATCAACTTGGCCCAGCGCCCCTGCTCCCTGGCGGCATAGGCAGCCACGTCATCTGGGCTGGAAGGAATCAACTCCAGCGCCAGGGCATCAAAGCGCGCGCGCATCTCGGGCAACTTGAGGATTTGGGTCACTTCCTGGTTCAGGCGCTGCACAATGGCTGCAGGCGTGGCTTTCGGCGCCACCATGGCAAACCAGATGCCGGCTTCATAACCGGGCAGGCCCGACTCGGCCACCGTCGGCACATCCGGCAAAAGCGGGATCCGCCGCGCCCCTGTCACACCCAGAGCGCGCAATTTGCCCGACTTGATGTGGGGATTGGACGTCAACACCACATCGAACATGGCCTGAACCTGGTTGCCCATCAGGGCTGTGAGCGCCGGCGTGCTGCCGTTGTAAGGCACATGCACCATCTCAATGCCTGCAGACACCTTGAACAACTCACCGGCGAGGTGCAAGGGGTTGCCATTGCCCACTGACGCGTAATTCAGGCTGTTGGGCTTGGCCTTGCCATAGGCGATGAATTCGGACACGGACTTGACTGGCAACTCTTGCGGCACCACCAGGATGAGCGGCGATGCGGCCAGCATGCTGATGCCAGCGAAGTCTGTCCTGGGGTTGTAGGGCAACTGACTGTAAAGCAACGGATTCACGGCCAGACTGGCCGAGCTGCCCATGAACAAGGTGTAACCGTCGGCCGGCGACTTGGCCACATGATCGGCCGCCACAATCGTATTGCCCCCAGGCTTGTTCTCCACCACCACCGACTGTCCCAGCGCACGGCCCAACTGGTCTGCCACGGCGCGGGCCAGCTGATCGGTCGAACCACCTGCCGCATACGGCACAACCAGTTTCACAGGCTTGCCAGGGTAAGGCACAGCCTGTGCCTGGGCAAGCCCCAGACCACACCAGGCCATCAGGGTCAGCAACACAGCACAACGGCGGCTCATCCAGTTCGGGAACAGCATCTTCATCCTTTCAGGCGTATTTCAGCACCACAGCAATCAGCACATGGTAGCCATTCACCGCCATCAAATCCATCAGGCCTTGCTCGCCAAAGCGCTGTTTGACAGCTTCAAAGGTCGCATCGGCGACGCGCTGCTGCGGGTGCAGCCTCTGACAAACGAGAATACGGCCAAGCCACTTATCTGGATGCGGAGACACCATGCCCTTTGTGACCACCGACGATGGCGTTCGACTCTATTACGAAGAAGCTGGCTCAGGCACGCCCCTGATCTTCGTGCATGAGTTCGCCGGAGACCACCGCAGCTGGGAGCCTCAGGTGCGATTTTTCGCGCGTCGCTACCGATGCATCGTCTACAGTGCCCGGGGTTATCCCCCCTCGGACGTTCCCGGCGTGGGTTCGGCCTATTCCCAGGCGCGTGTCTGGCAGGACATTCTCTGTCTCATGGACAGCCTTCATCTGGCGCAAGCCCATCTGGTGGGGTTGTCCATGGGTGCGTTTGCCTGCCTTCACTTCGGCATGCACCATGGCACGCAAGGCCAGGCATCACGTGCGCGGTCACTGACTTTGGCTGGCTGCGGAACAGGGTCGCACCCGGCGGTCTATGAAGCCTTCAAAACCCAGTCGAAAATTCTGGCCGATGACATCCAGGCCCATGGCGCACGCCATCTGGCCGACACCTATGGCATGGGCCCCTCGCGCTTGCAGTTTCAGGCCAAAGACCCGCGTGGGTTTGCGGAATTCCACCAGCGCCTGGCGGAGCATTCTGCGTTGGGCTCGGCCCTGACCTCACGTGGCTACCAGGGTGAACGTCCCAGCCTGTATGCGCTGGCGGATCAGATGGCTCGCATCAATGTGCCCACACTCGTCATGACCGGCGACGAGGATGAGCCCTGCCTGGAACCTTCGCTTTTGCTCAAACGCACCATCACCACTGCAGTTCTGGCGATGCTGCCCGGCAGTGGCCATGCGATCAACCTGGAAGAGCCTCAATGGTTCAACCAATTCCTGGCTGAGTTTCTGGCCCAGGTTGAACAGGGCTGGAATTTTGTGCGGCCTGCGCTGACACGACCTGAATCGGTTTGGGGACCTGCGGGCGATCCACGCTGAGCGTTTTCAGCGGGTCAGCGTCACAGACAGGGTGCCCAGCGCGCCGAAATCCACCGTGACCACATCGTCTTCCGTCACGGGAACCGGCACGACGCAAGTGCCCGTGATCACGGTGTCGCCCGCTTGCAGGCAACGGCCGTGGCCGATCAACTCATTGGCCAGCCAGGTCAGGGCCCAGCGGGGATCGCCGAGCACATTGGCACCTTGTCCCTGCGCCACATGCTGCCCGTTGATCTGCACGTTGACCGGATGTGCCGCCAAGTCCAGTGCGCGCCAGTCTTGCTGGACCGTCTCGCCCAGCACCACATGACAGGCGCAGGCGAAGTCGGCGATCAGCGCCCCCTCGCCGGCCGTGACGAAATTCTCGTAACGGGAATTGGGAATTTCAATGGCCAGATGCAAGGCTTCCACCGCCGCCATGACCTGCGCCACCGTCAAAGGTTGCGCCACCGTACCTTGAAGATCGCGCCCCATGCGAAACGCGAATTCGGCCTCGATCACACGCATGCGATTGCCTTGGAGGGAAATGCGCGCACCCGCAGTGTGGCGCCGCGACGCCAGCAAGCGGCCTGCCAGCGGGCCGCTCACACCAATGTGTTGCTGTCCGGCCTGACTGGTGGCTGCGATCTTCCAGCCGATGCCGGATTCGCCGCAGGCCTGTAACAAGGCCCACTGCGCCTGGTAGGCCTGCGCACGGTCAGCCGGCCGCAGCGCGGCAGGCAAGCTGCCCGCACAACCATGGGTCTGCCAGGCAGGCAACAGATAAGCAGCGGTGTCTTGAGGAAAAAATGAAGGTGACATGGCAAGCCTCATGAATGAGATTGAACAAAGTCCAGCAAGGCCTTGGTCACCGCCTGTGATGCTTCGCGTTGCGGGAAATGTCCCACACCTTCCAGCAACAGTCTTTGATAGGGGCCGGTAAAGAAATGCTCTTTGTTGGCCGAACCTGCAGGCACATTGACCGTGTCAACCGCCCCATGCAGCACAAGGGTTGGCACCGACAACACAGGCGAGGGATTCAAGGCGCGATCATCCGCTTCATAGGCAGGATCGCCAGGGGCATGGCCCCAACGGTGACAGTAGGAATGCAACACGACATCGGCCCAATCGGGGTTGTCGAATGCATCGGCCGTGATGTCAAATTCTTCGGCGGTGTACCAGCCTGCCGGGGCCCACAGGTCCCACATCTTGCGCGCAAATTCACGCCCCGACTCACGCACGGTCTGCGCACCGCGGGGCGTGGCCATGTACCAGTGGTACCAGTAGTTGTGCGCCTGCTCCAGTGTCAGGGGCTGACTGGGATGGTTGGTGCCGTAGCCCACGGCAAGCATCACCAGATGACTGGCGATACCTGGCTGCAATCCGCAGGCATTGGCCACAGCACGGGCGCCCCAGTCGTGGCCCACCAGAACGGGGCGGTCAATGGCCAGCGCATGCAAAAATTCGATGAGGTCGCGCCCCAGGGCCGCCAGTTGCCCCGTGCGTGGCGTCTCTGGCCGCAAGAATGTGGTGGGCGAAAAACCGCGAAGCGCAGGCGCGATCACACGAAAACCGGCACTGACCAGTGCGGGCACCATCGGGTTCCAGCAGCGGGGGCTGTCGGGCCATCCATGCATGAGCACCATGGTGCGCTGGCCACTGGGATTCCACTCTTGGTATCCCACGCGCAGCAAGGCGGTGTCAACGAATTTCCAACGGTTCATGCGCGCTCCAATTCGGGAAACAAAACATCGGTGAAGCCAAACCGGCTGAAATCGGTGATGCGCATCGGATACAGCTTCCCGAACAAATGGTCGCACTCGTGCTGAACCACCCGCGCATGAAAACCTTGGACGGTGCGATCGATCCATCCCCCCTGCACATCCCGGCCCTGGTAGCGAATGTGGGCGTGCCGAGGCACCACGCCGCGCAAGCCGGGCACCGACAAGCAACCTTCCCAGCCCTCTTCCATGTCCGACGACAAGGGTGTGATGCGTGGATTGATGAGCACAGTCTGCGGCACCACAGGCGCATCGGGATACCGAGGATTGGGTGCATTCGAACCGAAAATCACCACCTGCAAATCCACGCCGATCTGCGGCGCGGCCAGACCGGCGCCCTGGACCGCACGCATGGTGTCCAGCAGGTCCTGCACCAGCGCATGCAAGTCGGGCGTGTCAAATGCCGTGACTTCCTGTGCGGTGCGCAGCAGGCGTGGATCGCCCATTTTCAGAATTTCACGCTGCGGCATGTGCATCCCCTGGTGACCCGCCCAGCAAGGCCAGGAGCGCGGCTTCGTCCAGCACGGGAATCCCCAGCGCCAAGGCCTTTTCGAGCTTGCTACCGGCTTCTGCGCCAGCGATCACGCCGTGGGTTTTCTTGCTGACACTGCCGGACACCTTGGCACCGGCAGCTTCCAGCATCTCCTTGGCCTGCTCGCGCGAGAGCGTGGGCAAGGTGCCGGTCAGCACATAGGTCTGGCCTGCGAGCGGCAGGTTGGCGCCCGGCGTGGGCGGGCCTTCGGCCCAGTGCACACCACACGCGCGCAACTGTGCCATGACTTCCCGGTTGTGCGGCTGATCAAAGAAGGTGCGCAGACTCTGCGCCACCACAGGCCCGACATCACGCACTTGCAGCAACTGCTCCAGGCTGGCTGCCATCAACGCGTCCAGGCTACCGAAGTGACGCGCCAGGTCTTTGGCCGTGGCTTCACCCACATGACGAATGCCCAGGCCGAACAAAAACCGGGGCAAGGTGGTTGACTTCGAACGCTCCAGACTGTCCAGCACATTCAGGGCGGATTTCTCGGCCATGCGATCGAGCTCGGCCAGTGTGGGCAAGCTCAAGCGGTACAAATCAGGGAGGGTCTGGACAACGCCGGCATCCACCAGTTGATCCACCAACTTATCGCCCAGGTCCTCGATGTCCATTGCGCGACGCTGAGCGAAATGCAATAGGGCCTGCTTGCGTTGTGCGCTGCAGAACAGCCCCCCCGTGCAACGGTAATCCGCCTCGCCCTCCTCCCGTACCGCCAGGCTGTCACACACCGGGCAATGGCGCGGCATGCTGAAGAGCTGGGCTTCATTCAGGCGCTTCTCCGGCACCACGGAAACCACTTCGGGAATGACATCGCCCGCGCGCCGCACCACCACCGTGTCGCCCACCCGCACGTCTTTTCGGCGGGCCTCGTCTTCGTTGTGCAGGGTGGCATTGGTCACCGTCACACCACCGACAAACACGGGCTGCAATTTGGCGACCGGTGTGAGTTTGCCGGTTCGACCCACCTGGACTTCGATGGCTTGCACCACGGTCAGTGCTTCTTGCGCGGGGTATTTGTGTGCCACCGCCCATCGGGGTTCGCGCGTGACAAATCCCAGCTGTGCTTGCAAGGCCAGGTTGTTGACCTTGTAGACCACGCCGTCAATGTCAAAAGGCAACAGATCGCGTTGCATGCCGATGCGCTGGTGAAAATCCACCAGACCGGCAGCGCCTTGTACGCAGGCCGTTTGCTCTGCGACCGGAAAGCCCCAGTCGCGCAAAGACATCAGCATGTCGTGATGGGTTTCCCACGCCGGCCCCCCTTGTGCAGGATCGGACACCTCCCCCACACCGTAGGCAAAAAAACTCAAGGGCCGTTGCGCGGCAATGGCAGGATCGAGCTGGCGCACTGCGCCGGCTGCGGCGTTGCGCGGATTGACAAAAGTTTTCTCACCCTTGATGCCAGCAGCAATGCGTTGCCGCTGGCGCGCATTCAACGCCTCAAAATCATCGCGGCGCATGTAAACCTCGCCACGCACCTCCAGCACGGGCGGAATGGCGCGGGAACCAACTGCGGCCTGAAGCGCCAAAGGAATGGAGCGAATGGTGCGCACGTTCTGCGTCACCTCTTCGCCTGTCTCGCCATCACCGCGCGTCGCCGCCTGCACCAGCTGGCCCTGTTCGTATCGCAGGCTCATGGCCAGGCCATCAAACTTCAGTTCGGCCACATAAACGACAGGCGCCGCATCCTCGGTCAGGCCCAGTTCGCGACGAATACGTGCATCAAAATTTTCGGCCCCACTGGCCTGGGTATCGGTTTCGGTACGGATGCTGAGCATGGGCCGGGCATGACGCACCGACGCAAAATGCGAGAGCGCCTGGCCCCCCACCCGCTGTGTGGGCGAGTCTGGCGTGACCAGGTCTGGAAACTCTTTTTCCAAAGACTGCAGCGCCTGAAACAGACGGTCGTACTCGGCATCCGGCAAGCTCGGCTCGTCAAGCACATAGTAGCGGTATGCATGGTCCTGCAAGGTCTTGCGCAAGGCCAGAATCTGGGCCTGTGCCGCCGCCAGGTCGCGGTCCTCGGGGGGATCGGAAAACAGGTCAGCCGTGGTCATCGATCCAACAGCCGTCGAACTCAGCTGAACAAACGACGCGCCTGAACGCTGCCGGCCGACAGGTCACGGGCGTCCAGCGTGTCATACAAGGCACGCAGATCACTTTCAATGCTGTGCATGGCCGCTGGCGACAGCAATTGCCCATGGTCATCCGTGATCACGCCTTCCATCACCCGTGCCAGTTCGGTCGCGATCTGGCACATCCGGACAAAGGGCTCTTCGCGTCGGTCCACTTGTGGCACATCCAGTGTCAAGGTCAGGTCGCGGATCGCCGACAGGGTTGGGTCTTCGGCCAGGGCTGCCTGGCTGTCAAAACTCAGGCCCAGAATGGGCGGCAAGCCCACCATGGCCGCCGGGATGACCATGCGCCCCGGAATCACGCCAGGCACAAAGCCCAGGCGCGCTGCATTTTGCTGCACGTAGCCGGGACTCCAGGCCAGTTTGGTGGCTTTCAGCGAGAAGCTCAACTGCGCATCGTGCGAGCTGGCGAACTGGTCAAGTTCACGCGCACGTGCCACCTCTTCGAGCATCTCCGGAAATTCAGGCACGCCCTCCACGGCATCGGCAAAGGCTTGGGTTTTCACCACAAATTCGGAAAACTCAATCTCATTCAATGGCCCCATGCGGTTGGCCAATTGCACGCCGGCCTGAAAAGCGCTGTAGCGCTGGCCCGCACGCAGTTGCTCCCATTCGCCGGTCGCGGCGTTCACGCCTTCGAGCGTGAACAGCTTGGAGCCAACCCGTCGCGTCGCCGGGAAAGCCGCCAAGGCGGCATCACCGGAAACAGGACTTTCCAATTCCATGGGCGCGAGCACATCGATCAAGGCATCCTGGATCGGCCTGCGATCAACCTGTGGCACCACGGCGTCGAGATCGGCAGGATCGGTGCGATGGCCCATGCGGTCGTGGCCGGCCAGGCCCGAGGAGTCCAGCTGGGGGTCCTGGGGCGGCGCAAGCTGCGAACCCGCTTCAGCGTCACGCCCTGGAACAGGATCGGCCTGGCGCGGTTTGTTTTTGCGCGAAGACCAGGCGCTGTGCGCCACCACGCCGGCCAATACCACGCCGCCGGCGATGGCCAATGCAACTTGCAAGGTGCTCATAGATCGCAATTCCTTTTCAGGCGTTTTCTGCCATAGAGACAGCCGACTCCATGTCGACCGCCACAATGCGGGACACGCCCTGCTCTTGCATGGTCACGCCAATGAGTTGTTCGGCCATTTCCATGGCAATCTTGTTGTGAGAAATGAAGAGAAACTGGGTTTCCTTCGCCATGCTCGAAACCAGCTTGGCGTAACGCTCGGTGTTGGCGTCGTCCAACGGTGCATCCACCTCGTCGAGCAAGCAAAACGGGGCCGGGTTCAGCTGGAAAATGGCGAACACCAGTGCGATGGCGGTCAGCGCTTTTTCACCCCCCGAGAGCAAGTGAATGGTCTGGTTCTTCTTGCCAGGTGGCTGGGCCATCACCTGCACGCCCGAGTCCAGAATTTCTTCCCCCGTCATCACCAGGCGCGCATTGCCACCACCAAACAGCTCGGGGAACATGCGCCCGAAATGTTCGTTGACGATCTTGAACGTGCCGCCCAGCAGCTCGCGGGTTTCACCATCAATCTTGCGGATGGCGTCTTCGAGCGTGGTCATGGCTTCGTTCAAATCTGCAGACTGCGCATCCAGGAAGGTTTTGCGCTCGCGTGCACTGGTCAGCTCTTCCAGAGCGGCAAGATTCACCGCGCCCAAGCCCGCGATCTCGCGATGCAAGCGATCGATCTCGGACTGCAAGCCGGTCAAACGAACTTGATTCGCTTCCACCGATTGCGCCACGGCGGCCAGATCGGCCTGGGCATCGGCCAGCAATTGGTCGTATTGCGCCATCCCGAGGCGCGCCGCCTGCTCTTTCAATTGAAGATCGGTGATGCGCTGGCGCATCGGATCCAGCTCACGCTCCAGCTGCAAGCGGCGTTCGTCACTGGCACGCAGTTTGGTGGTCAGATCGTCATATTCACTGCGCTTGGCGCCAAGCAATTTTTCACGCTCGGACTTCAGATCCAGCGCGTTCTGCAAACCGGCTTGTGCCGCGGCATCGCTCAACCGTGTGAGCTCTTCCTGCACACGCGCTGTCTCCGAATGGATCGAGGTGGACTGTTGTGCTGCCGTGTCCATGATGCGCTTGAGCTCGGCTTCGCGCGAGGCCTGGGTACGGCGTGCAAAATCCGCCTCCTGCATCTGACGCTCCAGACTGCGCAGCTGCTCGCGGCAATCATTGAGACGACGCTCGGCATGGATGACTTGTTCGTCCAATTGGGCATGCCTCTCCTGGCTGTCAGCCAATTGCATGTCCAATGCTTCGAAATGACCTTCGGCTGTCACGCGACGCTCTTGCAGTTCTTCCAGCAGGGCATCCACTTCGGCCATGTCACCCGCGATCTGGTCACTGCGAGCGCGGGTCTGTTCCGCCAACTGGGTTAGCCGCAGGGCCTCCACCTGCAAGGCATGGGCGCTGGCCTGGGTTTCCGAAGCCTCGCGACGGGCACCCACCAGGCGTTGCGAAGCTTCCGAATACGCGGCCTCGGCACGCACCAGCGCATGGCGCGCCTCTTCGTGAATCAGCGTCTGGGCCTTTTGCTGCTTATCCAGGTTCTCGATTTCCTGGGCGCGTGCCAGCAAACCAGCCTGCTCACTGTCTTGCGCATAAAAGCTGACGCTGTGCGGGCCGATCGCATGGCCTGTGGGCACATAAATCACTTCGCCAGCTTGCAGTTGCGCTCGCGCGGCCAGGGCGTCTTCCAGTGTTGAGGCGGTGTAACACCCCGTGAGCCAATCCGACAACAAGGCTTTTTGCCCCGCATCGTTCAGTCGCAGCAGATCCGAAAGGCGTGGCAAGCCAGCGGCATGCACGGGTGCTGCGGCAGACGGGAGGCTGTAGAACGCCAGTTTGGCGGGTGGCGCATCGCCACCAAAGGCACGCACCATGTCCAGACGACTGACTTCCAGCGAGCCCAGTCGTTCTCGCAGCGCGGCCTCCAGGGCGTTCTCCCAGCCCGGCTCGATGTGGATCTTGCTCCACAAGGCTTGCAAGCCTTCCAGCCCATGCTTGGCCAGCCAGGGCTGCAATTTGCCATCGGTCTTGACCTTTTCCTGCAGGGTTCGCAGGGCATCCAGGCGGGCCGAAAGATCGGCCTGGCGGCTGGTTTCCTGGTTCAGCGTTTGCTGCGCCAGTCGCCGCGCCTCATCGAGTTGCGGCACGCTTTCTTGCAACTCATGCAGTACGGCATCCGCCATTTCAGCGGCTTCCTTGGCAGCATCCCACTGCGCCTGCAATTCGGTCAATCGCGCTTCATCGGGTGCGGCCAGGGCTTGGCGATCTGTCACCAGACGTTCACGGCGCTGGTTGAGTTGACGCGACTGCTCTTCAATGTTGCGCTGATCCGCAGCCAGCACCTGGATCTGCTGCTGAACCTGCGAGACATTACTGCGCTGGTCATTGGCACGCTGCTGGGCCTGGCGCAAAGCCTCTTCCAGGACGGGGACTTGCCCCTCCTGCTCTTCCACTTGCGCGCTCAGCAGGGCCGCCTGCTCTTCGGCATGCTCTGCGGTTTCGGCCAAGGTCCCCAGCTCGATTTCGGCTTGTTCCTGGTGTTGCGCCCATTGCGTCAACTGCTCCTGCAACTGCACCAGGCGTTGCTCGGCGCGCTGACGGCCTTCCACCACGAAACGGATTTCGGCCTCGAGGCGGCCCACCTCGGCACTGGCCTCGTACAACTGACCCTGCGCCTGATTCACCTGATCGCCCGCGGCATAGTGGGCCTGGCGGACAGTTTCGAGGTCGGCCTCGATGTGGCGCAGATCGGCCACACGCGACTCCAGGTCGGTCATGGCCTGTTGCGCCAGCGTGGTCAGGCCGACCTGATCTGCCTCGGCTTCTCGGCGCTTGAGGAACCACAGCTGATGCTGCTTGAGCGTCACATCGTTTTGCAGACTGTGGTAGCGCTGCGCCACCTCCGCCTGCTTCTCCAGCTTTTCCAGGTTGCTGTTGAGCTCACGCAAAATATCTTCCACGCGGGTCAGGTTCTCGCGCGTGTCGCTCAGGCGATTTTCTGTCTCACGACGACGCTCCTTGTATTTGGAGACGCCAGCGGCCTCCTCCAGAAACAAGCGCAACTCTTCTGGCTTGGATTCAATGATCCGGCTGATCGTGCCTTGCCCGATGATGGCATAGGCACGTGGGCCCAGGCCCGTGCCCAGGAACACGTCCTGTACGTCGCGGCGGCGCACCGGTTGATTGTTGATGTAGTAACTGCTCGTGCCATCCCGGGTGAGTACACGCTTGACAGCGATCTCCGCGAATTGGCTCCATTGGCCACCAGCGCGATGGTCGGCATTGTCAAACACCAGCTCCACGCTGGAGCGGCTGGCCGGCTTGCGGGTGTTGGTCCCGTTGAAGATCACGTCCTGCATCGACTCGCCACGTAATTCGCTGGCGCGGCTTTCGCCCAGGACCCAGCGCACGGCATCCATGATGTTGGACTTGCCACAGCCATTGGGGCCCACCACGCCCACCAGTTGACCGGGCAGCAGGAAGTTGGTGGGTTCGGCAAACGACTTGAAGCCGGACAATTTGATGGAGGTGAGACGCACCGCGGACCTTTTTGAGTTCTAAGGTATTCAATTCATGGGGTGTTCACAGGAAGACCCGTTCACGGATGATACCTTTGCCGGCTCCGTGTCAGCTCCTGCGCCAGCCGGTCCAAACGGGGGGCCATCGCCAGCCAATCGGCCCGCAAAGATGCCAGGGGCGCAGTTCGGGTCTGGCCCTCCAGCGCCACAATGGCGGCCGACAGACTTTCGCCGGCAAAGATGGGCATGAAGCCTTTGAAGGCATGCAATTGCAAAGCCACCGCCTCGGCATCGTGTGCGTCAAACGCCTGGGTCAGTGCGTCACGGGCAGCGGACAGACTTTCCATGAAAGTGGTCATCAATGCCGGCAGTCCACTGGGATCCAGGGCGTAGTCCAGCGCCCGTTCAAGATCCAACTCCTGGTTTTCATCCATGAGAACTCCTATTGAGGATATGTCTGCAGTCCAGGGCAGCCCCAGCGCTGCGCTCAATTGCTTCAAAGAAATCGGCTTGGTCAGACAATCGTCCATGCCTGCGGCGCGACAGCGGGCCAGCGCCTGCGACTGCACCTGGGCTGTCATGCCCAGGATGCGCAGTGGCCCAGCCCCCACAGGCGCAGGCAAGGCACGCAACTGGCGGGTCGCCTCCAGGCCATCCATGATGGGCATGAGCACGTCCATCAAGACCACGTCATAGTGCCTGGATCGGCACATCGCCAGTGCTTGCGCACCGTCACCGGCCACATCGGCCTGCACGCCCAGGCGGGTGAGCATGGCTTGCCCAACTTGCTGGTTCATTTTCTGGTCTTCGACCAACAGAACACGAAGCACCGTCTGGTTTGCATGCACAGGCCGACCTGGCGCATGCTGCGAGCTGACCTCAACCACAGGCAAGTCTGTCTGTACCAAGGGCAATGACAAACAAAACACCGCACCGGGGTCAGGGTTGGGCTGCAGGACCAGTCCCCCCTGCATGCCCTGAGCCAGACGGCGACTGATGCTCAGGCCCAGGCCAGAACCAGGATGAGCGCTGGCGACGCGCTGATCCGCTTGCACAAAAGTTTCAAACACCTGGGTCTGCTGGTCTGGCGCGATACCCGGCCCTGAATCGGTCACCGTGAAAACCAATTCCTCGGAGGTTTCAGGGACTTGCCGGCGATCCACAGCCAGGCGGATAAAGCCCGCCTCGGTAAATTTCACGGCATTGTTCAGCAAATTGTTCAGAATTTGCTCGACGCGCAAGGCATCGAGCAACACGACCTGTGGCAAATCGTGAGCCAGCGCGAGATCAAATCGGACGGTCTGGCGTGGTGCGGCCAGGGCATGGCTGCGCAGGATGCGTTGGGCGAAGTCTGACAGTGCCACCGGTTGGTAGTCGTAGCGCAAGCGACCCGACTGTAGCCGCGCATCATCCAGGATCTCGTCGATGAGTTGCAACACCACATGCGAAGATTGCTGCGCCACCGTGAGGTAGTCACGCTGGGTGTCGCTCAGTTCGGTGGCCAGGCTCAGATCGACCATGCCCATCAGACTGTTCAGAGGCGAACGGATTTCATGGCTCATGCTGGCCAAAAAATCCGACTTTGCGGCATGGGCCTGCTCGGCGGCCTTGGCTTGCTGCTGGGCTTGCGCCAGCAGGAGGCGTTGGTCTTGCAACTGCCGCTGGCTGCGCTCGCTCAGGTAGCCCCACAGAAACGCCAATACCAGACCGGCGGCACCCGCACGCCATTGCCCTGCCCCCAACAGGCTCACAGCCCCCAGCCCCAGCACACCAGCACCGGCCAGGTTCAAGCCGCGTAACGATGGCCATCTCCGACCTTGCCCGACGGCCCGGTCTGGGTGATCTTCAATGGACGGGAGAGGCCTAGGCGGTGTCAAGCGCAGATCCTGAGAGGAAGGAAAGTCGCTGGGATAATAGCAGTCATGAATCCATTGCTCTCGCATTTGCAACCCTATCCCTTTGAGCGGCTGCGCCAGCTGTTCGCCACAGTCACGCCCTCGGCCAGCCATGCCCCGGTCAGCTTGGGCATTGGAGAGCCACGCCATGCCACGCCTGCGTTTGTGCGGGATGCCATGATGGGGGCATTTTCGGCTTTGGCAGCCTATCCCCCCACAGCGGGTGACCCTGCCTTGCGCCAGGCCTGTGCGGGCTGGCTGTTACGCCGCTATGGCCTGACACTGGATGCGGGCACGCAAATCCTGCCGGTCAATGGCTCGCGCGAAGCCCTGTTCGCACTGACCCAAACTGTCATCAACCCCCAGGCCTACGTTGATGGTGGCGCGCCGTGGGTGGCCTGCCCCAATCCGTTTTATCAAATTTATGAAGGCGCGGCCATTCTGGCGGGCGCCCAACCCTACTACGCTCCCAGCATTCCCGAGCGCAACTTTGCCGTGGATTGGGACAGCGTGCCCGCCAGTGTCTGGGCACGCACCCAGCTGCTCTTTGTCTGCTCCCCGGGCAACCCCACTGGCGCCGTGATGCCCCTGAGCGAATGGGAAAAGCTTTTCGCGCTGAGCGACCGTCATGGGTTTGTGATCGCCTCCGATGAGTGCTACAGCGAAATTTATTTCCGCGAAGAACCGCCCCTGGGCGGATTGGAAGCGGCTCAAAAACTGGGGCGTCATGACTTCAAGAACCTGATTGCATTCACCAGTTTGTCCAAGCGCAGCAACGTTCCAGGCATGCGCAGCGGCTTTGTCGCCGGCGATGCGGCATTGATGAAAGCCTTTCTGTTGTACCGCACCTACCATGGCAGTGCGATGAGCGGCATGGTCCAGGCGGCCAGCATCGCAGCGTGGAACGACGAGCAGCACGTCATCGATAACCGCGCCCTGTACCGCCAGAAATTTGCCGAGGTCACCCCCGTGTTGCAACAAGTGCTGGATGTGCGTCTGCCCGATGCGGGCTTCTACCTCTGGGCAGCCGTGCCCGGCGGCGATGACACGGCATTCGCGCGGGATTTGCTGGCTCAATACAATGTCACTGTTTTGCCAGGGAGTTACCTGGCGCGGGAAGCCCAAGGCGTCAACCCGGGCCGTGGCCGTGTCCGCATGGCCTTGGTGGCCGACACGGCCGAATGCCTGGAAGCGGCGCACCGCATCGTTCAATTTGTTCAAACCAACTTTTCCAAGACCACACCATGAGCCAACAACTCGAAAAAATCATTGATGACGCCTGGGAACAGCGCGCCAACCTGTCTGCATCCTCCGCCCCGAAAGAAATTCAGGATGCCGTCGAACACGTCATCGCCGAGTTGAACGCGGGCCGACTGCGTGTCTCCACCCGCCAGGGTGTGGGCCAGTGGACCACCCATCAATGGATCAAGAAAGCCGTGCTGCTGAGCTTCCGCCTGAAGGACAACGAAGTCATCAAGGCCGGGCAACTCGGCTTCTACGACAAGGTGCAGACCAAGTTTGCCCACCTGGACGAGGCCGAAATGAAGGCCAGCGGCGTGCGTGTGGTGCCCCCTGCCGTGGCACGCCGTGGCAGCTACATTGCCAAAGGCGCCATCCTGATGCCCAGCTACGTCAACATTGGCGCCTATGTGGATGAAGGCACCATGGTGGACACCTGGGCCACGGTGGGCTCTTGTGCCCAGGTCGGAAAAAATGTCCACCTCTCCGGTGGCGTGGGTCTGGGCGGTGTGCTCGAACCCCTCCAGGCCAATCCCACCATCATTGAAGACAACTGCTTCATCGGGGCGCGCTCGGAAATTGTGGAAGGTGTGATCGTCGAAGAAAACTCGGTGATCTCCATGGGCGTTTACATTGGCCAAAGCACCAAGATTTATGACCGTGCCACAGGTGAGGTGACTTATGGCCGCGTGCCTGCCGGCTCGGTGGTGGTGTCGGGCAACTTGCCCAGCGCCGATGGCAAGTACAGCCTGTACTGCGCTGTCATTGTCAAGCGCGTGGACGCCCAGACCCGCGCCAAGACCAGCCTGAACGACTTGCTGCGCGACTGATTTCGGAGATCCGCCACATCATGTCCCGCACCCTGCAACTCACAGAGCAATTGATGGCGCGTCCTTCGGTCACACCCGAGGATGCGCAATGCCAGGTTTTGCTGGGCGAGCGACTGAAAGCGTGTGGCTTTGATTGCGAAAGCATTGTCAGTGGGCCGGATGATTTCCGGGTGACCAACCTGTGGGCCTTGCACCGCAGCGATCGCCCCCAGGCCAGAACGCTGGTGTTTGCCGGCCACACCGACGTGGTGCCCACAGGGCCAGTGAGTCAATGGCAAAGCGATCCGTTCACACCCACGCACCGCGACGGCAAGCTGTATGGACGGGGTGCCAGTGACATGAAAGCCTCGCTGGCCGCCATGGTGGTGGCAGCCGAGGAATTTCTGGCCGCATGTCCACAGCCGGCATTTTCCCTGGCCATGCTCTTTACCAGCGATGAGGAAGGTCCAGCCCTGGATGGCACGGTCAAGGTCTGCCAGCAATTGAAAGCGCGTGGGCAACCCCTGGACTGGTGCATTGTCGGCGAGCCGACCTCAGTCCAACAGACAGGCGACATGATCAAAAACGGTCGCCGCGGTACGCTGAGTGGCAAGCTGACTGTGCGTGGCATACAGGGGCACATCGCCTACCCTCAACTGGCGCGCAACCCCATCCACGAATTGGCACCGGCCTTGTCCACGCTGGTGGCAACCGAATGGGACCGCGGCAACGATTTCTTCCCGCCCACCTCCTGGCAAATCAGCAACATCCATGCGGGCACGGGCGCCAGCAACGTGATTCCGGGCGAATGCGTGGTGGACTTCAATTTCCGTTTTTGCACCGAATCCACAGTGGAGAGCCTGCAACAGCGCCTGGTGGCCATTCTGGACCAGCATGCGCTGGATTACGATCTGCGCTGGACTCTGGGCGGCTTGCCCTTCCTCACCCCGCCCGGCGATCTGGTGGGCGTGGTTGAAAAAGCCATCGAAGCCGAAACGGGCCTGCGCACGGAACTGTCCACCTCGGGCGGCACCAGCGACGGGCGTTTTCTCGCGCAGATATGCCCCCAGGTGCTGGAACTGGGCCCTCCCAATGCCACCATCCACAAGATCGATGAGCATGTGGCTGTCAGCGACATTGAAACCCTCAAGAACATTTACCGACGGGTCCTGGAGAACCTGCAACAGCGCGAAGCCGCCCAGACCCCATGACACTTGCCGAACTGATCGGCGACAGCGCCTTGCGCCTGTCGCAAGCGGGTGTGCAATTTGGCCAAGGCACCCTGGACGCCACCGACGAAGCCGCCTGGCTGGTGTTGTGGCAACTGGGTCTGGCACTGGACACCCCGTTCGACGAGTCCACCGCGCCCTTGAGCGCTGACGACATTCGGGCAGCCCAAGCACTGGTGTCACGACGCATCGAAACGCGCCAACCAGCGGCCTACCTCACAGGCGAAGCCTGGCTGCAAGGCGTGCCATTTTTTGTGGACGCGCGCAGCATCATCCCACGCAGCCTGATTGCCGAAGTTCTGGCCGAGGGCTATCTGGACGAATGGCTGCCACCGACCCCACCGCGCATCATGGATTTGTGCACCGGCAATGGCAGCCTGGCCGTATTGGCGGCCCTGGCCTGGCCGGAAGCAAGCGTGGATGGCCTGGACTTGTCGGAGCAGGCACTGGAAGTGGCGCAACGCAATGTGACACGCCATGGCCTGGACGGGCGCATTCGCTTGCTGGCGTCCGACGGTTTTGCACGCGCCAGTGGGCGCTACGACATGATTCTGTGTAACCCGCCTTATGTGAACGCGCAAAGCATGGCGACACTGCCTCCCGAGTTTCGGGCCGAACCCGCATTGGCGCTGGCAGGCGGCAAGGATGGCATGGACTTTGTGCGCCGTTGCCTGCGCGAGGCAACGCAATGGCTGACACCCGAAGGTGTGCTGGTGCTGGAAATTGGCCATGAGATCGCTTACTTTGAAGCAGCCTTTCCCGAACTTGAAGGTCTGTGGCTTGAGACTTCCGCGGGTCATGAGCAAGTGGTGTTGCTGACGGCGCAGGCCTTGCTGACTTTGTCATGATCACGCTGCGAGACATTCAATTGCGCCGTGGCGCACGGATCCTGCTGGACCAGGCTTCAGTCACCCTGAATCCGGGCGAAAAAATTGGCCTGGTCGGGCGCAATGGTGCGGGCAAGTCAACGCTGTTTGCGCTCCTCAATGGGTCGCTGCACGAAGACCGGGGCGAATTCCACATGCCTGCAGGCTGGCAACTCGCGCAAGTGGCCCAGCACATGCCGGAAACCGATCAAGCGGCCACACAGTTCGTGCTGGAGGGCGACACACGCCTGTTGGCAGCACAACAGGCCCTGACAACGGCCGAGGCCACCAACGACGGTGAGGCGATTGGTCACGCCCATGCTTTGCTGGCAGACGCCGGCGCGCACGATGCGCGCGCACGTGCCCAAACCCTGATTCTCGGGCTGGGCTTTCAACTGAACCAGCTTGATCAACCCGTCAACAGTTTTTCGGGAGGCTGGCGAATGCGCCTGCAATTGGCGCGCGCCTTGATGTGCCCCTCGGATCTCATGCTTCTGGACGAGCCCACCAACCACCTGGACCTGGATGCCCTGGTCTGGCTGGAGAACTGGTTGCAACGGTATGACGGGACCTTGCTGGTGATCAGCCACGACCGCGAATTCCTGGACTCGGTCACACGTGTCACCTTGCACCTTGAGCATGAAAAGCTGACCCGCTATGGCGGCAATTACAGCGCATTTGAAGAATTGCGGGCGCAGCAGATTGTTTTGCAACAAGCCGCTTTTGCCAAACAGCAAGACAAGATTGCGCACCTACAGAAATTCATCGACCGGTTCAAGGCCAAGGCCACCAAGGCCAAGCAGGCGCAAAGCCGAGTCAAAGCACTCGAGCGCATGGAACGCCTGGCTCCCGTCCTGACCAGCGCAGACTTCAACTTCGAGTTTCGAGAGCCCGAGCAATTACCCAATCCCATGCTGTCGATCCAGGATGCCAGCTTCGGTTACCAGTCAGAGTCCGGTGATCTCTGCATCCTGCAAGGGGTGAACCGCTCTGTGCTGGCCGGCCAGCGGATTGGCATTCTGGGCGCCAATGGCCAGGGTAAATCCACCCTGGTGAAAACCGTGGCACGCACCCTGCCCTTACTGGCTGGCCGTGTCACCGAGGGCAAGGGACTGCGCATTGGCTACTTTGCCCAGCAAGAGCTGGATGTGTTGCGTCCGCAAGAAGGACCGCTGGCACACATGCTTCGATTGGCCAAAGAGGTCTCGCCTCAGGCCCGCGAGCAAGAGTTGCGGAACTTTCTGGGCAGCTTCCGTTTTGCGGATGACATGGTCAACCAGCCCGTGGGCACACTCAGCGGTGGTGAAAAAGCCCGATTGGTTCTGGCCATGATTGTTTGGCAGCGCCCCAACCTCCTTTTGCTGGACGAACCGACCAACCACCTGGACTTGGCCACCCGCGAGGCCCTTGGCATGGCCTTGAACGAATTTGAAGGCACAGTGCTGCTGGTCAGCCATGACCGCGCCCTGTTGCGGGCCGTGTGTGATGAATTCTGGTTGGTCGGACGCGGCGGTGTGGCGCCCTTTGATGGTGACCTGGACGACTACCAGCGTTATTTGCTGGAGGAGGCCAAACGCTTGCGCGAGCGCCTCAAGGAAGGCGCGTCCAACGGGGGGCCATCCAGTGACGAATCACAAGCGGCGGAAAATCTGAATCCCAAATTGCAACGTAAAGCGGAAGCCCAGCGCCGTGCCGAGTTGTCGCAAAAGACCCAGCCCCTGCGGCGCGCACTGCAAAAGGTGGAAACAGACATGGAAGCGCTGAGCACCGAGAAAACAGCGCTGGAAACACAATTGACCCAGCCCATGCCTGCCGCCGACATTGCACAAGCCGGACGCCGGCTCAAAGCCGTCGGGGACGAATTGCAAACACTGGAAGAACGCTGGCTGGAACTGACCGACCAGATTGAACAAGCGTCTGCCTGAGATCGCTCAACCATGAAAAAAGCCCGATGCAAGCATCGGGCTTTTTGTTGTATGTGGGTGGTAGGACGTACAAGATTCGAACTTGTGACCAACGGATTAAAAGTCCGCTGCTCTACCAACTGAGCTAACGTCCCACACATCGCTAAATCGTGTTCAGCGAAGCCTCAGATTATAGCGGATTTTTGGAGGGCTTGCGAATTTTCTGATGAGAAAGCGCATTCAGCACCCAACCCGCAGCACATTGACCAAAGGTGGCGGTGACACTGACCACCGACCCATAACCGTGACAGTTGAGCGAGCCATCCCCCGACAGGCCGCAACTGGGGTCCGGCGGAGCCACGGGTTCGCGACTGAAGACACAGGCCACATTCATCTTTTGACCCTCACGGGGAGCGCCATGCGCCTTGCGCAAGTTGTAGCGCAGTTGCGCCAGCAAGGGATCGTGTGTCACCAGAGACAGGTCTTGAATATCCACGCCATGGGCATGACGCTTGCCTCCGGCCGCCCCCACCGTGACAAAGCAGGTGTGGGTTTGCAAGGCCCAAGCCGCGAGCGCTGTTTTGGCACGCACCTGATCGCAGGCATCAATGACGGCATCACACGGCCATGGCAACTGGCTGACCGTGTCCGACCAGTTCTGGGGCGTGACAAAGTCCTCGATGCCATGCACCTGGCAACCTGGATGAATTTGCGCAATCCTGCGCTGCATGGCCTGCACCTTGGCCAGGCCCACCGTCTCGCTCAGCGCATGGACCTGGCGATTGACATTGGATTCGGCCACATGGTCCAGGTCAATGAGGGTCAGGCGCCCCACCCCACTGCGGGCCAAGGCCTCTGCGGTCCAGGACCCCACCCCGCCAAGCCCGACCACCACCACATGGGCTTGCTGAATTTGCAGGGCCCCCGTCACACCATACAAACGCGCCAATCCGCCAAATCGGCGCTCGGTGTCGGCCTCGGCGGTCAGACTTGCTGTTCCAGTCGCCATATCTGGTACCGCATGGCCAGCACGGCACCCAGCACAATGGCGGCCAGCGCAGTGAAACTGTTCAGTGACAAGGTTGAAACACCGCTCAGACCTTGTCCAATCGTACAACCCATGGCCGTCACGCCACCCACGCCCATCAAGACGGCACCGGCCAAGTGGTTGGCCAGATCTTCAATGCTGCCAAAGCCTTCCCAGCGGAAGCTGCCATTCAACAGGGCGCTGAGGGTCGAGCCGACAACCACCCCTACAGCTGACACAATGCCCAGGCTCAGCACTTTGGATTTATCGCTGAAGAACATGAGCCAGTCCAGGGTATAGGCCATCGGGGCGACGAAACTCAGGGACTCCATACGCCCAGAATTGGTCGCGAGATAGACCTCGTCCAATGTCTCTGGGTGCTCCGCCAGATGCCCCAGATGGCCACTGACCCACCACAAGGCCACAATCAGTGCGCCACAGCCCAGACCCGCGACCAGATTCTGGGAAGTCCAGAAATCTGCATGGCGCAGTGCAGCGGCCATGAAGCCCAGGCCCAGCAGCAGCCCTATCCAGATCTGCATTTGTGCCGCAGACCCCCAACCCAGCGATGCGGCCATCCCGCCCAGATGGGCGCCTTGCGACAGCTCGACGAAAACGGTGTCCACCGTTGCCACGCGTACGACCGCGGTCAGCCCCTTCATGGTGGCAAAGGCGGCAATGCCCATCACGACGAAAACCACCAGCGACTTGAGGTTGCCACTGCCAATCCGGACCAGGGTTTTGTTGCCACAACCAGAAGCCAGCACCATGCCAATGCCGAACATCAAACCGCCAACCAATGTGGAAAGCCACAGCCAGCGGTTGCTGGCGTACAGGGCTGCCGACGGATCAATTTGTCCCGACAGGCTGAGCATTGCGAAACCCACCATGGCCACACCGATCGCCAGCAGCCAGTGCCGTGCACGGGTCCAATCACCGATGTTCATCACATCGCTGATGGCTCCCATGGTGCAGAAATGGGTGGCTTGCGCGATCGCGCCAAAAACGACGGCAAGCCCGAAGCTTGCCAGCAAGACCCAGCGGGTCAAGGCGACCCAATCGATCGACTCCATGCGATCTCCTCCGGAAAATTATTTCAGCCGGGACAGGCGCTCTTTGGCGGCCGTCGCAGCCTCCGACTGCGGGAAGTCTTTGATCAAGTCTTCCAGCGTCTTGCGTGCGGCTTTGGTGTCTTTCAATTCCGTCTGGCAATTGGCAATCGACAACAGCGCTTCCGGCGCCCGTGGGTGCTGCGCCGCCACAGTCAGCAGAGAACGGAAATTGGTGATCGCCAGCTTGTACTCACGCGTGGCGTACTGGGCATTGCCCAGCCAGAACAGGGATTGCGGCAGGTAGCCGCTTTGGGGATAGCGCCGAATGAAATCGGCAAAAGCATTGGCCGAAGGCGTAAAGTCACCACGTCGAAAAACGGCCAAAGCATTTTCAAATTCGCGCTTTTCAGCCGGGTCAGCCTGAAATTCAATGCCATCCAGAGTGATGGTCAGAGGCTCGAATTTTCGAAACCGCTCTTCGACCACCTGCGCCTGGTCTTTCAGGCGGCGTTGTGTGTCAGCCAGGTCTTTGAGCAACACCTCTTTGTCGCCCCGCATGCGTGACAACTCCGAGCGCAATGCCTCGATTTGCGACTGAAGATCGAGCAGGCTGCGACGCAACTGCTCGTTGTCATCCGACAGGGCTTTGAGTTCTTGGCCTTGTCGCTCCTGCAGCGCGCGCTGTGACTGGCGCAACTCCAGAATCGCGCGACGCGCCTCGTCGTCTTCAAACAAGGCAGCCCGGGCCACGCCCAGGCTGGCCGACAGGCTCAAAGCCACACAACACCAGACAAAGCGCTTCATTCAGAGCTTCAACGGTAGTTGAATTCAACGCGACGGTTCTTCGCGTATGCCGCTTCGTCATTGCCAGGCACGGCAGGCTTTTCCTTGCCGAAGCTGACCGCTTCGAGTTGCGCATCGCTCACGCCCAGCAAGCCCAGTGCCTTGCGGACCGCTTCAGAACGCTTCTGGCCCAGGGCCAGGTTGTATTCGCGGCCGCCACGGTCATCGGCATGTCCTTCCAGGGAAACACGACGGTTCTTGTCAGCGCGCAAATAGCGGGCATGGGCTTCAATCAGCGATTGCGATTCGGCCTTGACCACAAAGCTGTCGAAGTCGAAATACACGACTTTGCCTACCCCTGCCGGCCCCGGGTCAATGCTGGAGACCTTGCCTGCCTGCACGGTGGTCACGCCCGACTGGGCGCCACTCGTGCCTTCATTGGCTGCAGCAGCGCCGGTTTTGTCTTCGACGGGCACATCGTTCAATTTCACACCGGAGGCACAGCCAGCCAATGCCAGTACCACAGCGCATGAGAGGAGGAATTTTTTCATCGATTTTCCTTGGTTGAATCCACGTTATTTAGAAGAAAAGGGACCCCAATGAGGCTCCCGAATGTCACCGGTTTGTCCTGCCAGGCGTGCCGTGATACGGCCGTCCAGCGTGGTGGTCATGAGCGCCTCTCGGCCTTGAACCTGGGTCGCATAAATCAGCATGCGGCCATTGGGGGCAAAACTGGGACGCTCATCGGCCGAGGTGTCCGTGATGGCTTGTGCCTTGTCGGAGCTCAAATCCATCACATGCAGCTTGTACTGACCTCCCACGCGCGAAACGTATGCCATCCAGCGACCATCGGCACTCAGACTTGGAGAGATATTGTAATTTCCCGTGAAAGTCACGCGCTGCACCGGACCGCCTTGCGCCGGCATGCGGTAGATCTGGGGCGAGCCGCCCCGATCGCTCACAAAGTAAATCGCCGAGCCATCTGGAGCGAAGACCGGCTCGGTATCGATGCTGTTGGACTGCGTCAGACGTTGCGGCTCACCACCAGCCGCTGAAATGAGGTACAGCTGCGACCCGCCATCACGGCTGAGCGTGACCGCCAGGCGTTGCCCATCGGGCGACCAGGTCGGCGCGCTGTTGGAGCCTCGGAAATTGGCCAGCACACGGCGTTTGCCCGTGGAGACGTCGTGCACATAAACCACAGGTTTGCGTGATTCAAAAGAAACGTATGCCAGCTGCTGGCCATTGGGCGCCCAGCTGGGCGAGATGATGGGCTCGGGGCTGGTCAGCGCAGCTTGCGCGTTCTCGCCATCGGCATCGGCAATCCAGAGGTTGAAGCGCTGGCCGGCCTTGGTCACGTAAGCGATACGGGTGGAAAACACCCCACGCTCGCCTGTGAGTTTTTCGTAGATGAAGTCGGCCATGCGATGGGCGGCCAGCCGCAGATCCCCCGTCACCACCGCGTAGCTGGCACCGCCGAGGTCTTGGGCCTTGACCACATCCCAGAGACGGAAACGGATGTCATATCGGCCATCGGCCAGCCGGGTCACGCTGCCCGTGAGCAAGGCATCGGCACCCTTTTGACGAAAGGCGCTGATGTCAGGACGGGAGGTTTCGTCCAGCACCTGCCCGGCTGCCAGACCGCGGAACTGGCCACTGCGCTCCAGATCCGCCTGCACGATGGCAGCGATCTTTTGCGGCGAGGATTGTTCGTCACGGAAATTGGCAAAAGCGATCGGGACCTGGGTCAGGCCAACGCCGGAGACGTCGACTCGGAATTGGGCGAAGGCGCTGGTGTTGCCCACACAAAGAACCATGAAGCCCAAAGTGAAAAGACGAATGAAGAATGAGTGCATCCGAGGTCAATTGTCGGAGCGAAACAACGCTCCTTATAGACCGCTATGGTAGCATCCTCTCTTAGGACATATGAATCAAAAATCGCTCTATTTGCGACTTCTTGGCTACGCAAAACCCTACAAATTTGCGTACGTTATGGCTATTCTCGGCATGGTCGCCACTGCCGCAACCGAATCGCTGTTCCCGGCACTGATGAAGTATTTACTGGATCATGGCTTCAAAGTATCGTCGCCGGAGCTTGTGTATCTCATCCCTCTTTCTTTGGTGGGGCTTTTCGTTATTCGAGGGGTGATCCAGTTCTCCAGCAATTACCTCATGGCGTGGATCACAACCAATATTGTCATGGTGATACGCAATGAACTTTTCAGCAAAATACTCCGACTGCCATCTCTGTCGTTTGCGGATGCGCGCGGGACCTATGTTTCAAAAATCATTTTTGACGTTTGGCAAATTGGTGATTCCGTCTCAACCGTCCTGATCTCGAGCGTCCGAGAGCTGCTCACAGCGATTGGCCTGATCGCTTATTTGTTTTATTTGGATTGGCGTCTGGCATTGATCACACTGTCCGTGGGTCCAATCATTGTGGCAGTGGTCGCACTCTTTTCAAAACGCATGCGGGCTGCAGGAAGAAGCGGCTTGAAATCCGTTGGTGAATTGACGCACATCCTTGAGGAGTCCGTTCTTTGTCAAAAAATCATCAAGATTTATGCAGGACAAGCCACAGAAAAAGCGCGCTTTGAAGCTGCCAATGCACAGTTTCGTCGATCCCAGATGAAGGAAGCTGTTCCGGCTTCTGCAACAACGCCCATCACGCATATTGCGACTGCACTGGCCTTGGCATTGATCATCTACATCGCTTTAAATCAAGTCAGCAACCCCAATGCCACACAAGGCGTCAACACGGTCGGTGGCTTTGTTTCCTACATCACGGCGATGCTGATGCTGCTCTCTCCGGTCAAGAAACTCACGGAAGTCAACAGTGGCATACAGCGCGGCTTGGTGAGCGCTCAAAGCGCTTTTGAATTCCTGGATCGCGTCGAGGAGCCTGATCACGGAACACTGCGGTTAGGGCGTGCCCATGGCAGCATTGAATTTGACCATGTTTCGATGACCTATCCGAATTCAAGTGAACCTGCGCTACGCGACATTTCTCTCAAGATCAGCGCAGGGGAAACCATTGCGATCGTGGGCGCCTCTGGCAGTGGCAAAAGCACACTGGCAGCGCTTCTGCCAAGATTCATCGCGACCGATGAAGGACGTATTCTGATTGACGGGCATGACCTCAACGACCTCCGATTGGAGGATCTGCGTGCCAACATCGCGGTTGTGACTCAAGAAGTCTTGATGTTCAATAACACCATCGCTGCAAACATTGCCTATGGCAGCAACTCAGCCTCTCTCCAGGAAATAGAAAGAGCTGCTCGCCTGGCCAATGCCTGGACTTTCATTGCCGACATGCCCCAGGGACTGCATACCGAAGTAGGCGATGCCGGCTTGAAGTTGTCTGGTGGACAACGTCAACGAATTTCCATTGCCAGGGCGATCCTGAAGGACGCCCCCATCCTCATCCTTGATGAAGCGACGTCTGCTCTGGACTCCGAGTCAGACAAACTGGTTCAGGCTGCGCTTGAAAATTTGATGAAGGATCGCACAAGCATTGTGATCGCGCATCGATTGACGACGATTGAGAAGGCCAACCGAATCATCGTCATGGACAAAGGGAAAATAGTTGAACTGGGGACGCATACAGAGTTGCTTGCGCTGAATGGTCATTACGCGCAGCTTCATCGAATGCAATTCAATTCCCCTAATTTTCAAACGACCGGTTGAGACACTGAAAGGATCTTTCATGGCTCAAAATGTTCCTCTGTCTGTGATAGTCATCGTAAAAAATGAATCCAGAGTCCTGTCTCAATGTCTTGAAGCCGTTTCATGGGCACAAGAAATTATTGTTCTTGACTCGGGCAGTACAGATGACACCGTGAAAATTGCGAACCAGTGGGCTACGCGTGTTGAGATCACCGATTGGCCAGGATTTGGCGCACAAAAGAACCGGGCACTGGATTTGGCCACCTGCGATTGGGTCTTGTCCATTGATGCAGATGAATTTGTCACACCTGAATTGGCAGATGAAATCAAAAATTTCTTGAGCAATTCAATTCCAGCTGCCGTCAACGCCTGTACTTTGCCGCGACTTTCCAGTTATTGTGGCCGGCCCATGAAGCACTCTGGTTGGTGGCCAGATCCAGTGGCCAGGCTGTTTCGACGCAACGCATGCAGATTCTCAAACGACCGCGTGCATGAACGCCTGCTGACCCAAGGTCCTCTGCACCCGATGAGAAATATCCTTTTGCACGATAGCTTTCATTCGCTGGAACAAGTCCTGGACAAAGTCAATCACTACTCGACGGAAGGCGCAATGAAACTTTGGGAAAAAGGACGCCAAGCCACCCTGGGTACAGCGATCACGCATGGTTTGTGGGCCTTCGTGAGAACTTATGTGTTTCAAAGAGGCTTCCTGGATGGTCGAGAAGGGTGGCTTCTGGCCGTCTCCAATGCCGAAGGCACGTACTACCGTTATCTCAAATTAATGTACCTGAACGAGCGAAAAACTGACCGATGATGAAAACATCTGTCATCGTCACCACCTACAACCGACCGGATGCACTTCATGCAGTCCTGGCGGCGATCAAGGCTCAGCACGTGACGCCATATGAAGTCATCGTGGCAGATGACGGCTCAGAAGAGACGACCCGCAAGATTGTCCAAAGTCTTCGCTCAAGCTACCCATGCACATTACTACACGTTTGGCACGCCGATGAGGGTTTTCGTGCGGCAGCGATTCGCAATCTGGCTGTGGCGGCAAGCCAAGGTGATTACCTCATCTTTCTCGACGGCGATTGCATTACACGTCCCAATTTTCTCGATAACCATGCTCGATTTGCAGAAAACGGCTGGTTTGTCGCCGGACACAGAATTTTATTGAATGCAGAATTGACTCAAAAAACCCTGGATAGCTCCAAAGCTTTGCATGCAGCCTCTGGATTGTTTTGGCTGAATCAATTCCTGCTGGGGCGTTGCAATCGAATCAGTCCACTGATCACGCTACCCAATGCATCATGGCGAAAGCAATTTCCCACTCGCTGGGAAGGCGCCAGAACATGCAATCTGGCCATGTGGCGCCAAGATTTTTTTCGCATCAACGGATTTGACGAAAAGTATGCCGGCTGGGGCCATGAGGATGCCGACTTGGCGGTTCGCCTGATCAACTCTGGGGTTTTTCGCAAAGACGGACGATTTGGGACAGGCGTCTTTCATCTCTGGCATCGCGAAAGCGATAGAGGACAAAGTGAGGCAAACTTTGCAAGGCTGCAGCACATTCAAGCCACCCATCAGACTTTGGCAGAAACAGGTGTGTCACGCTACGACGCGCACACCGTCCAGGCTGCATTACGCTGACACCATGCCATCGATACCCATTTTGATGTACCACCAAGTGGACAAAATTGCACCACGCGGGACACCCCTGAGAGGGTTGAGTGTCCCGCCGGGTGCATTCAACAGGCAAATGCTGGCTTTGAGACTTCTAGGCTATCAAGGCTTGTCGATGCGGGATCTTGAGCCTTACCTTGCTGGACAATGCTCTGGGAAGGTGGTCGGACTGACCTTTGACGATGGCTACTTGAACAACCATCAAAATGCCCTGCCCTTACTTCTCAAGCACGGTTTCACTGCCACCTGTTACGCTGTCAGCGACATGATGGATGGCAGCAATGCCTGGGATCAGCATCTCGGCATTCCTCAAAAGACTTTGATGGGCATTCCAGAATGGCGCGATTGGCTGGCCAGCGGAATGGACATTGGCTCGCACACCCGGCACCACTGCGATCTGACACAGGTTGATGAACGCTCCGCATGGCATGAAATTTCAGACTCCAAACGTGAGTTGGAAATGTCATTGGGCTGTGATGTACGCCACTTCTGTTATCCCTATGGAAAATATTCAGATCAGCATCAGCAAATGGTGATAGATGCCGGATATTGGAGTGCGACAACAACCAACCATGGGAAATTCAATGTGGGTGATTCGCTGCTGACCGTTCGAAGAATTGCCATCAAAGGCAGCATGAATCTTGCCAACTTCCTCTGGAAAACCGTTTATTCATGACAATGTCCCAGCCAGCGCATCATCCAGCGCCGATTGATTACCGCTCGGACATTGATGGCCTCAGGGCGTTAGCAATCACCTGGGTTGTTCTTTATCATTTTTTCCCTCAATTCCTTCCTGGCGGCTTCATTGGGGTAGATATATTTTTTGTCATTTCAGGATTTCTGATCACCCGCATTATTGCCACGCAGGTCAGCAAAAATCAGTTTTCCTTGTCTGACTTTTATGCGCATAGGGCCAAAAGAATCTTCCCAGCCCTGATCACAGTATTGATCGCAGTCTATGGCATAGGCTGGGTATTTTTGCATGACACTGAATTTCGCGGGCTCAGCAAACATATTTTTGCAAGCACGTTATTTCTAAATAATTTTTTATTGAAAAATGAAAAAGGTTATTTTGACAGTGCGTCTGAATCCAAACCTTTGCTGCATTTTTGGTCACTCAGCATAGAAGAACAGTTTTACCTGTTATGGCCGTTGATTCTCTGGGGTGCGCTGAAATGGCTCAAGAATCCCAAGGCCATCCTCTTGCTGATTGGTTGGATATCCTTTGTCGCAAACGTGTACCTGATTCAGCGTGATGCCGTAGCTACCTTTTATCTGCCCGTGACGCGCATATGGGAGCTGATCGCTGGTGGCTGGATTGCGCTGACACCACAGCCCAAGCCCTTGTCCAAATGGTTGGCGCTGGTTCCCGGCGTGGGATTACTCTGCCTCGTCTGGATGGGTTTTGCATTTGACGCCGCCATGATGTACCCAGGGGTATGGGCACTGGGTGTGGTCATGACGACCGTATGGGTCATGCGTTATCACTCGCCCTGGGGCTCGCTGATTTTGGGTCACAAAGCCATGGTCTGGTTGGGGCGCCTCAGCTATCCATTGTATTTATGGCACTGGCCACTGCTGTCGTTCGCCACGATCGTGTTACCCCTGGGCACACCCATCAGTGTCAAAATACTTTTGCTGATTTTGGCTTTGATCCTGGCATGGCTGACGAAGGCGTGGATTGAAGATCCCATCCGTTTTCGCATATTGCCCAGACGATCTGTGCCCACCCTTTTCATCGCCATGCTGGCCATCGCAGTCGTGGCTGTGATGACATACAGCCATCATGGCATCCCGAGCCGCAGCATTCACAAGCGAAACATTGGACTGGGAACGGGTCATGCGTCTTTAGAAAAGCAAGCCTACGCGCCATGCCCCAAACTCGGTATCTCTAACGAATGCAAAATGGAAGGCGGCAAGCCCCTTGGGTATGTGCTGATGGGCGACAGCAAGGCGGCAGTTTTGCTGCCTGGTTTAGTCAAGACCAACACATCCGACTCAGCTTGGTTGTTTATTGGAGGAAACGCCAAAGACGGCGCGCCAATCCCCATCATCTCCAATGAACCTGGTCTTCAAAAATTCTCTTCAAACTTCCGATCGACATTGAAAGAGATCGATGCGCTGCCAAACGTTCAGTGGCTGGTTATGGCGGTGTCAACGCGAGGATTGTTTCAACTCAGTCGAGACGACTCTCTGGACGAGCTGATCAATTACAAAAGCTACGATGAAGTTTTGGCTCGTTTTTCAGAGGGTATAGGAGAAGCATTGCGACTGAACAAGCGATTGCTTCTGGTCATCGACAACCCCACATTCCCTGCACCAGAAAAATGTGCATCCCGCGACCTCGGCATTGAATGGATGGATGAATACGCCAGAGCACACCGTCCATCCTGTGTCATGACGCTGGATACCTACAACACGCAAACAGCTCTTTATAAGCAATTGATCAAAGACACTTTGAACAAGCACAAAGGGCACGAGATTGTCGTGTACGACACCACAGCCGACTTATGTGACTTCGAGCAAGAAGGCCTGTGCAAAATGCATCGCGAGGGTCACTTCCTCTACGGAATGACGGATCACATCTCAGAACATGCTGCACAGTTGATTGGTAAAAAAATCAACCACCTTGTGCATGGCTCCCAGTAAGGTCATGTGTTTTTGACTTTGAGATGGTGCTTGTTTTTTCGACGCCACAACCATCGCTTCCAGAAACTTTTAGGCACATCCTCCTGCAAGGCCTGCAAGCGAAACTCTCGTCGAAAATTCACTTCGGCGCTTGGGATCAGTGACAAATTTTTGTAAGCGTCAAGCACAGCAAGGTTGCCCAAACGGGCGTGCTGAAACTTTGCATCTGGGTGCTTTTTTTTCAGCAGCGTCTTGTTGTTTTTCATCAATCGCTTGGCTTCGCTGGATGCTTTGAATGTGGCACTGCCAACATGCAAAATAAAAACATCTTCTGAGATGGCCTGCTCCCAGCCCGCTTTCATCAACCTCAGACTGAAATCAAAATCTTCAAAATAACCCAATCCGAAATGGGTGTCCAATCCCCCTAGAGACTGCCAAACAGATCGGCGAATAGCGATACAAAAAAAGTCACACCGATAGACCGGTAGCAGCACGCCCGTGGGGGATGTATTCAACTTCTTCCCCACCTCCAGCATTTCATCGCTGTTCAGCGTCGGCATCCACAAACGTTGTGCATTCCCTGCAGCATTGGTGACAGGACCAATCATGGCAATTTTGTCAGGTGCCTTCGTCAATACCGTGATCAAAGCATCCAGCGTTTTTTCTGGAAACAAGGTGTCGTTGTTGACCAGCAAAAGCCACTCACCCGAGGCGAAACTTGCCCCCCAATTCATTCCTCCAGCAAATCCCAAATTCTGATTTCCTGGCAAAAACTTGATATTGGGATGCTGCTCGCACCATTCTCGGGAGAGCACGCCGCTACCATCATCAGATCCATTGTCTTGAAGCCAAATTTCAACGCGCGGATCGTTTGCCCATGGCAAAAGACTTTCCATACACGGTTGAGTCGTTTGGGAAAAGTGCCGAAACCCCAGCACAACGACACTCAGCAAAGGCTGACTCATACAGGCCTCATGGAAAAAGAAACGTACTCAAGCAGTTTTTGCACTGCAGCCTCAGTTGTGTATGGGTGCCCATAGGCACGGTCAGCCAATCCTTCAGGCGATTGCCATTGACGGTGGAGCACGACCAAGGCCTCGACCATGTCTTGCGTTTCTCCAGACTCTATGGCGACATGACCCAAGTCTTGGAGAATTTTCCTCATTTGAGGATTTTGATGAACAACTGCCAGAATGGGGCGTTGCATCCACAAATACTCATAAGTTTTGGAAGGAATGTATTCACTGCAAATAGCCTCATGCCCATGCAGCAACAACAAAATATCGGCTTGACGCATGCGACTCAAAATCTGATCACGACCGCTCTCACCCGTCAAAGGATCAGCCTCAATTCGTCCCCAGACAGTGACCATGTCGCGCACGGTTGATGCTTCAAGAACTGCTTTCGAAACCGAGTCGAGAACAGTGCCATAGATATGCAGATGAACATCTTGACAGACCAGCGGATGGCGCTGATGAAGTTGCTCCAATGCGTCCACAATGGGCCCCAAATGCCGGGTCGGCGACAAAGAGCCAAAATGAGCGATCGACAATTGACCGGATGGCTTGTAGGACTTCAAAGGCGTATGAGGTGCATCCACACCCGGCAGAATCACATGTCCCCGCTCTGCCAGACCGGGGTGCCTATGCCTTGCGCTTGCAAGCGCTTGTTCGGTAAACCAGATGGCAACACGGGCATGATCACAAATCAGCTGCTCCACATGGGCTTGCAACTTTTCCTGGCTTGTCTGTGGCGTCTCGCCTGGCATCACCATGGGATCATGTACCTCAGCCAGCCAGGGTATAGAAAATTCACGTGTCAATTTCCACGCGGCCTGATGCGCAGCCAAAGCGCCGCCACTTGAATAAACAAGATCAAACGGCTTGGCGCGATGCAAGCGCCGAGCCGTTTGCCACGCCGGCAGCCACCATCGCCAGGAGCTTTCAACTGGATGCCACAATTTCTCCAACAGCATCAAAGGCCATAACGCCATCGTCACAGCAAGCATCATCAGGCGGTATTTAACGCCTTTACCCCATTTTTTTTGCAGTACATGTCTCAGCTCAAACCGGAATCCAGACGCGCCCCAAGACCATAGCTGATGATGCTCGTAACAAGCGTCATGATGGCCCGATACACCACTCAGCACAACAACCTCAACACCTGCTGCTTGAAGATGTTTCAGCTTATCCGTCACCGTATGGCTCGCAGCCCGTCCATCCATATTGAATGCATGAGACAGTATCAGCCAACGTGATTTGACACGGCTCATTTCGTCGCTTTCATATCGCCTTTGGCACATGCTTGGAATAACTGGTCATAAGCATCGGCAACATCAGACCATGCATGTTGTTTCGCAAAAATCCAGCCTCCCGTGCGAATTGAGTCCATCAAATGTGCCGAATCATCCAAGCGCATCAAACCCTGGGCAATGGCCTGGGGATCCGTTGGATCATCCAAAATCAATGCCTGCTTCTCGTGTGTCAACATTTCAGAAATACCGCAATGCAAAGGCCCTGAGACCATCACGGGAAGTCGGTGCGCCATGGCTTCCAGAACCACCATCGCAAAAGTATCTTCAAGGGTTGGATGAATCAGAATATCTGCCGCGAAATAGGCTTCGGACATATTCTTCTGAGACCCCAGCAGAAAAAAACGATCCGCCAAGCCCATGCTGAGTGCTTTCTGGTGGTAATTCGGATATTGCTGACTCTCTCCAACCACTGCCAAACACCAATCAGGGGAAGACAAAGTCAGAGCTTGCAGCAAGAAGTCAAGACCTTTGCGGCGAGGATCATTCGCGACGAACAAAGCAATGCGTCGTTTTAATGGCAGCCTCAAATGTCCTCGAGCTGCGGCTTGCATAGCCGGTGAAGGTTCTGCGGGCAAATCGACACCTGGTGTGATGGTTTGAACATGGCGCTGAAGGCACGGGTAAGCAACCTCAATGTTTCTGGACAACGACTGTGATACGGCCACCACACGACGTCCGGGCATCAGACTGAATCGACATTTTTCAAGCCAAAGGTAGGCGCTGATTCGAGGACTCAGGCCAACTTTCAAATAGCGCAGATAGCGTTGCCAACCTGTTCGTCCCGACAGTAAACTGAAGCGGACAGGCATCACGTGCACCGTCTGTATTTGCCCATGCCAGGTGTTTTCATGCGCATGAACAATGTCATATCCAGAGCGTGTCCTGAGCCAGCTTTCCAAGGCAAAACCCAGTTGATTGATCCACCGAGGACGCCGAACTGAAAAGGACAGTGGATGGTAAAAAACCCCAGGCAACGCCTCACCAAAGCTCTGTGCAAACACATGCACCTCATGTCGCAAGGCCAAGTGACGCGCAATCTCGCAGGCGTAACGTTCAGCGCCTCCACCACGCACGTCAAAGTTTCGGCTCAAAATGGCAATTCTCACCCAAGCCCCTCACAACAACACAATATCGTATTGTTCCTGCCCCATCCCCGACTCCCTGTGCAGTGAAATGGGCTTGCCAATGAAGTCACTCAATCCAGCGAGGTGCTGGCTTTCCTCGTCCAGAAGCATGTCGATCACAGCCGGTGAGGCCACCACACGAAACTCTTTGGGGCTGAACTGGCGCGCCTCGCGCAGGATTTCGCGCAAGATGTCGTAGGCGACGCTGCGCGCCGTCTTCACAATACCCTTGCCTTGGCACATTTCGCAGGGCTCGCACAGCATGTGCGCCAGTGATTCGCGGGTGCGCTTGCGCGTCATCTCCACCAGACCCAGAGGCGAAAAACCACTGACCACGGTCTTCACACGATCGCGTGACAGTTGCTTGCGAAACTCTTGAAGTACGGCATCGCGGTGCTCCTCGCGCAACATGTCGATGAAGTCGGCAATGATGATGCCCCCCAGGTTGCGCAGCCTGAGTTGGCGCGCGATGGCACCTGCGGCCTCCAGATTGGTTTTGAAGATGGTGTCGTCGAAATTGCGCGCCCCGACATAGGCCCCGGTGTTGACATCAATGGTGGTCAGCGCCTCGGTCTGATCAACGATCAGATACCCACCCGATTTGAGATCCACGCGCCGCCCCAGGGCACGGGCAATCTCATCGTCCACGCCATAGAGATCGAAGATGGGACGCTCACCCTTGTAGTGCAACAATTTGCCTGCCGCTGCAGGCATGAACTCACGTCCTAACACCAGAAGTTTTTCAAACTGTTCACGCGAATCAAGGCGGATGCTTTGCGTGGTTTCGCTGACCATGTCACGCAGCACACGTTGCAACAAATTCAGGTCCTGATGCAGCAACGACATGGGCGGCAGGCGCGTGGCAGCGTCCCGGATGCGTGACCAGGTCTTGCGCAGGTATGCAATGTCTTCGGCCAATTCAGCATCGCTGGCGTCTTCGCCGTTGGTGCGCAAGATAAAGCCCCCTGCCTGGCCAGGCGCCACACCTTGCTCGACCAGGGATTGGAGCCGCAAACGCAAGGCCTCGCGCTGCTCAAAAGGAATTTTTTGCGAAACTCCAACGTGCTGATCCTGCGGCAAAAACACCAGCAAGCGCCCCGCAATGCTGATCTGCGTGGAAAGCCTTGCGCCTTTGGTGCCGATCGGATCCTTGATCACCTGCACCATCAGCGCCTGACCTTCGAACACCTGTTTTTCAATCGGCACAGGCGGCACAGCATTGCGCGCATCGGACTCGGCATGCCGCGCATTCACGCTGGAGATGAGATCAGCCACATGCAAGAAAGCGGCACGCTCCAGCCCGATGTCAATGAAAGCCGACTGCATACCCGGCAACACACGGGCCACGCGCCCCAGATATACATTCCCAACCAGGCCACGCTCCAGCGTGCGCTCGATGTGCAACTCCTGAACGGCACTGTTCTCCACCACGGCGACCCGTGTTTCTTGTGGCGACCAGTTGATCAGAATGTCTTGTTGCATCGGGATGTCAGAGTTTGAAACCGAACGAGCGCAGCAGCTGGCCCGTTTCGAACAATGGAAGCCCCATGATGCCAGAATAACTGCCGCTGATCGATTCGATCATCACCGAAGCCCGACCTTGGATGGCATAAGCCCCAGCCTTGCCCTGTGGCTCGCCACTGGCCACGTAAGCCGAGATCCAGGCTGCGGACAGCGGTGCAAAACGCACACGAGAGTCGCTCAAGGCAGCCATCATGCGGCGCCCCTGGCCAACGGCCACAGCCGTCAGGACGCGATGCGTCTGGCCCGACAAATCGCGCAGCATGGCGCGCGCTTGCGTGTGGCTGGCTGGTTTGCCCAAAATTTGCCGCCCCAATGCCACAGTGGTGTCCGCACACAGAATGGGGGCTGGGGGCAGCTGGCGGCGTTTCAGACGCTGCATGGCGGCCTGCAGCTTCAAGGCTGTGACGCGCTGCACATAGCGTGCAGGCGCTTCACCGGGCAATTCGGCCTCCAGCGACTCTGCATCTTCCTGCGCATCGGGCAGCAGCAATTCATACGGCACGCCCAACTGGGTCAGCAATTGTTGGCGACGTGGGCTTTGTGAGGCCAGATAAACAAAACGAGTCATTCGCGGTGGTAGGGATGGTTGACTTGAATCGACCAGGCCCGGTAGAGCTGCTCGATGAGCAGCACGCGCACCATGGCGTGGGGCAAGGTCAGATCAGACAGGCGGATGCGTTCTCGCGCCTGTTGACGAAATTCGGGGTCGAGGCCATCGGGACCACCGATCACCAGGGCCACATCATCGCCCTCCGCCTGCCAGGTTTTCAGCCGGGCGGACAAGGCCTGAGTGCTGAGTGCCGTGCCACGTTCATCCAGAACGACAACGCGACAATCGCGCGGCAACGCAGCTTCAATCCGTTCGCGCTCCAGGGACATCAGGGTTGCTGTTGTCTTGGAACCACGGGGCTCGGTCTTGACAGTCTTGAGCCCTATCTTCAACTCGGGCGGAAACCGCTTGGCGTAATCATCCCAGGCCGTCTGGGCCCAGTCAGGCACACGCTGGCCAACGGCGACCACCCAAAGCTTCATGCCTTGCGGCTGGCGGCCGGCTTGGCGGCTTTGCGCACGGGCGCTTTCTTGGCCGGGGCAGCAGGCGCTGCAGCACGGGCTGAACGGGCCGCTGTTTTGGCGGCCGTTTTTGCAGCTGCTTTTTTGGCTGCAGGCTTCTTGACAGGCGCTTTCTTTGCGGCCGGCTCGGGTGATGTCTTCACGGGCGGCACAGGTTTGGCGGCACCGAATTTCAAACGCACAGGCTTGTCACCCCAGATCTCCTCCAGGTTGTAGTACTGGCGAATGGCAGGCTGCATCACATGCACCACGGCCTGCCCACAATCAACGATGATCCATTCGCCATTCTCCTCGCCTTCAATGCGTGGCTTGGCAAAGCCGGCATCTCGCACCTTGTCGCGCACACTGGCGGCCAGGGCCTTGGTCTGCCGGTTTGACGTACCGCTGGCAATGATGACCCGCTCGAACAATGCAGACAGGTGCTCGGTGTTGAAAACCTGGACGTCCTGTGCTTTCACATCTTCCAGACCATCCACGATGGTGCGCTGGAGTTTCTGGACATCTTTTTTGGCGGTGGTATCAGTCATTGGTAATGGGCGTAAAGGCCTTGTTGATCAATATAACAAAGGATGGCTTCAGGAACCAGGGTGTCAACCGGCAGTTGCTGGCGGAGTCGCTCCCGAACGTCCGTGGCACTCACGGACAAGACGGGCATTTGCAGGTGAAGTGCCTTCGCCAACCCTGAATTGTGCCACTGACCCGCCTCGGGGTCCCGATCGGCCACCACCAGGGTCGCACGTTGCAGAATTTCAGGCCAATCTTTCCAGCGCTGAAAATCACGCGCCTGATCGGCCCCAATCAGCAAAAACCATTCGGCATCCGGCGAGGCTTGCTGCAAGCTGCGCAGCGTTTCAACGGTATAGCTGGGCCCTTCCCGATTCAACTCCAGAGGATTCACCACCACACCCGGCAAGTCATCGAAGGCCAGATGACACATCGCCAGGCGGTGTTCCGATGCGGACAGGTCCCGGTGTTTGTGCCAGGCGTTGCCTGTGGGCAGAATGTGCAGCGTGTCCAACCGCAATTGCACAAGCGCAGTCCGTGCCAGCGCCACATGGGCAATGTGCGGTGGATCAAATGCGCCGCCGAAAAGACCGATGCGCTGGCTCACGGCAAAACTCAGATCCAGTCCTTGCGGACCAGGAAGTCACTGTACAGGCGGTCTTCGGCCGACCCAGGCTCAGGTTGGTGCTGGTACGACCAACTGACCAAGGGCGGCATCGACAGCAAAATCGATTCGGTACGCCCGCCCGATTGCAGACCGAAGTGGGTGCCCCGGTCCCACACCAGGTTGAATTCGACGTAACGTCCCCGACGGTACAGTTGATGGGCGCGCTCCCGCTCACCGTACGGCATGTCCTTGCGGCGATGCACGATGGGGAGATAAGCCTTCAACAAACCATCACCCACTGAGCGCAGCATCTCGAAATCACGTTCGAAGCCCAGCTCGGAAAAATCGTCAAAGAAAATGCCCCCCACACCACGCTGTTCATGGCGATGCTTCAAATAGAAATAAGTATCACACCACTGCTTGAACCGCGGATACAGGTCTGGGCCAAACGGCGCCACCGCGTCGCGACAGGTCTGATGGAAATGCACCGCATCCTCTTCAAAACCGTAATAAGGCGTCAGGTCCATGCCGCCACCGAACCAGGCCACCGTGACCCCCGCTGCGTTCACCACAGAAATCATGCGCACATTCATGTGGACTGTGGGGACATAGGGGTTGCGCGGATGAAAGACAAGGGACACCCCCATGGCTTCAAACGGCAGGCCGTTCAACTCTGGACGGTGTTGCGTTGCAGAAGGTGGCAATTGGGCACCGCGCACATGCGAAAAACCACAACCAGCGCGCTCAAAAACGGACCCGTTTTCCAAAATCTGGGTGATGCCATCACCCTGCAGAGGTTCGTTCGCACTTTTCTGCCAGGGGTCCGACAAAAAAGCCTGGCCGTCCAGCTCGGTCAATGCCGACGTGATGCGGGTTTGCAAACCCATCAGGTAACTGCGAACTTGCTCAACACGCTGACTCATGAAGACTCCCTGGAAGGATGGGACTGCGGCAAAGGTTGAATCGGCGCAGCTTGCGTGGCCCGGCACCCCCTCACCCCCTCGAAATGGCGCACCAGCCGAGCGTAGTCGGCAGGCGCATCGCCTGTCAAACGGATGAAGCTGTCAACGCGCACTTCTTTTTGCCCGTAATCCAGGCGAATCAAGGCCAGCGGCACGTCCGCCTGGTGTGCAACCTGGTAAAACCCACTGCGCCATCCTGCCGTGAGCTTGCGTGTCCCCTCCGGAGACAGACCCAACCAGAAATAACGTTCCTCGTCCTTGCAACGAACGATGTGGTCCACCATGCTGCCCACCACCCCGCGGGAGGATCGGCGGTCTATCGGCACGCCGCCAAGGAAGCGCAGCCAGGGCCCAAACACAGGTACACGAAACAGGCTGTCCTTGGCCCAAAAGCGCGCCGGCACACCCAGCGCCCATTTGGCCAGGATCATGTAGAGAAAATCCCAGTTGCTCGTGTGCGGGTAAACGATGGCCACACCCTGTAAAGCCGGAAAGCCCTGGAAGTGCACGCGCCAGCCCAGGCATGCCAGCAGCCAGCGTGCCAGGGGGCTGCCCCGGAACTGCACAGCATGTGGAGGCTGAAAATCGTTCTCGGCCATGCCTCAGGTGGGGATGGCCCGGTAGCCGATGTCGCTGCGGTATTGCATGCCATCAAAGTGGATGGTGCGCAATGTTTCGTAGGCCAAGGCCTGGGCCGCACGCACAGAATCGCCCAGCGCAGTGACACACAACACCCGGCCACCACTGGTCACCACATGCCCCTCCTGGATTTGCGTCCCGGCGTGAAATACCATGGCCTGCGGCTGATCGACTGGCAAGCCCGTCAGAATATCCCCCTTGCGCGGCTGCAGCGGGTAACCGGCTGCAGCCATCACCACCCCCAGGGCGGCGCGGCGATCCCAGGCCAGCTCGAATTGCGCCAATTGACCATCGCCTTCGGTGGCAGCCAGGAGCACATCCAGCAAATCACTCTTGAGGCGCATCATGATGGGTTGCGTCTCCGGATCGCCCATGCGGCAATTGAACTCCAGGGTTTTGGGTTGGCCTTGCGCATCGATCATGAGACCAGCATACAGAAAACCCGTGTAAGGAATGCCATCTTTGGCCATGCCTTGCAGCGTGGGCTGGATGATGTCGCGCATGGCGCGGGCATGCACCTGGGGTGTCACCACTGGCGCAGGCGAATAAGCCCCCATGCCACCGGTGTTGGGCCCAAGATCGCCGTCGGACAAACGCTTGTGGTCTTGCGATGTTGCCAGTGCGATGGCCTGCAGGCCATCGCACAACACGATGAAGCTGGCCTCCTCGCCTTGCAGGAATTCTTCGATCACCACGCGCGCGCCGCCTTCGTTGTGGGTCACACCCAGCTTGTTGTCCAGCAGCATGAAGTCAATGGCTTCGTGAGCCTCAGCCTCGGTCATGGCCACAACCACGCCTTTGCCAGCGGCCAGGCCATCGGCTTTGACCACAATCGGCGCGCCTTGCTGGCGCACATAGCTGTGGGCCGCCTCGGCATCTGAAAACGTTTCATAGGCCGCGGTAGGAATGCCGTGCCGCTTCATGAAGGCTTTGGAGAAAGCCTTGGAACTTTCCAGTTGCGCCGCTGCACGGGTCGGGCCAAAGATACGCAAGCCATGGGCACGGAACTCATCGACCACCCCCGCCGCCAGAGGCGCTTCGGGACCGACCACCGTCAAGCCGATGCGCTCGGCTTGCGCCCACTCGCGCAGGGCTTGCACATCGGTGATCGCAATGTTCTGCAAATTCCTGTCACGCGCCGTCCCGCCATTGCCTGGCGCAACATAAACCGATTGCACCTTGGGCGATTGGGACAGTTTCCAGGCCAACGCATGCTCGCGGCCCCCGCCGCCGATGACCAGCACCTTCATAGCGCAGCGTTGTGATAGACCTCTTGAACGTCGTCCAGGTCTTCCAGCACATCGAGGATTTTTTGCATCTTGGCAGCATCATCGCCACCGAGTTCAATGGTGTTTTCTGGCCGCAAGGTGACCTCGGCCACCTCAGGCACCAGACCGGCCTGTGCCAGCGCATCCTTCACAGCCTCGAAATCACCGGGCGCCGTCAACACTTCGATCGCCCCGTCCTCGTCGGTGATGACATCGTCGGCACCGGCTTCCAGGGCCACTTCCATCACTTTGTCCTCGGAGGTGCCTGGTGCAAAAATCATTTGGCCGCAATGCTTGAACTGAAACGCCACCGAGCCCTCTGTGCCCAGGTTGCCGCCGTGCTTGCTGAACGCATGGCGCACTTCCGCCACAGTTCGGACCTTGTTATCGGTCATGGTGTCCACGATGATGGCCGCACCGCCAATGCCATAGCCTTCGTAGCGAATTTCCTCGTAATTGACGCCTTCCAGGTTGCCTGTGGCCTTGTCAATGTTGCGTTTGATGGTGTCGGCCGGCATGTTGGCCGCTTTGGCTTTGTCCACCGCCAGGCGCAAGCGCGGGTTGGCCGTCAGATCGCCGCCACCAGAGCGGGCCGCCACCATGATCTCGCGGATCACACGGGTCCAGACTTTGCCCCGCTTTTCATCCTGGCGCCCCTTGCGGTGCTGAATGTTCGCCCATTTACTGTGTCCAGCCACGAGAAATCCTTGCGTTGAATGTGTACATCAAGGCAAGGATTTTAGTCGCTATGAAGCTTCGGTTTCCTGGGGCTCGGCAGGCTCTGACTTGGACGAGCGTGATTCTTTCTTGGGAATCGGCTGAATGTCCAGCAGCACCTCGTCTTTGTCGTCCAGGTCCACATTCAATCGGCCGCCATCGGTCAGGCGACCAAACAGGAGCTCATCGGCCAGGGCCCGGCGAATGGTGTCCTGGATCAGGCGCTGCATGGGACGAGCCCCCATCAACGGGTCAAAGCCCTTCTTGGCAAGGTGCTGGCGCAATTTGTCACTGAACGTGACATCGACCTTTTTCTCGGCCAGCTGGGTCTCCAGCTGAAGCAGGAACTTGTCCACCACGCGCAAGATGATCTGCTCATCCAGCGCCTTGAAGCTCACGATGGCATCCAGGCGGTTGCGGAACTCGGGCGTGAACAGACGTTTGATATCGGCCATCTCATCGCCGGCCTCACGCGGATTGGTGAAGCCAATGGTGGCCTTGTTCATGGTCTCGGCGCCCGCGTTGGTGGTCATGATGATGATCACATTGCGGAAGTCGGCCTTGCGTCCATTGTTGTCAGTCAAGGTGCCATGGTCCATGACCTGCAACAGCACGTTGAAGATGTCGGGATGGGCCTTCTCGATTTCATCGAGAAGAAGCACACAATGCGGCTTTTTGGTCACGGCCTCGGTCAGCAAGCCTCCCTGGTCAAAACCCACATAACCTGGAGGCGCGCCAATCATGCGACTCACCGCATGGCGCTCCATGTACTCGGACATGTCAAAGCGAATCAGGTCGATGCCCATGATGTAGGCCAGCTGCTTGGCCGCTTCGGTCTTGCCCACACCCGTGGGACCGCTGAAAAGGAAGGCGCCAATCGGCTTGTCCGCCTTGCCCAGCCCCGAGCGGGCCATCTTGACCGAAGCCGCCAGCACTTCCAGTGCCTTGTCCTGGCCAAAAACCACATTCTTGAGATCACGCTCCAGCGTTTGCAATTTGCCACGATCGTCGTTGGACACATTGGCCGGCGGAATGCGCGCGATCTTGGCCACGATGTCTTCAATCTCGGTCTTGCTGATGGTCTTCTTGCGCTTGGAGGCAGGAAGAATCCGCTGTGCGGCGCCCGCCTCGTCAATCACGTCGATCGCCTTGTCGGGAAGATGGCGGTCGTTGATGTATTTGGCGCTCAATTCAGCCGCAGCCTGCAGCGCTGCCACGGCGTACTTCACATTGTGATGCTCTTCAAAGCGGGACTTGAGCCCCTTGAGGATGTCCACCGTCTGTTCAACGGACGGTTCGACCACATCCACTTTCTGGAAGCGACGCGACAGCGCGGCGTCTTTTTCGAAAATGCCACGGTACTCGGTGAAAGTGGTGGCGCCAATGCACTTCAATTGCCCCGAACTGAGCGCCGGCTTGAGCAGATTGGAGGCATCCAGCGTGCCCCCGGAGGCGGCGCCGGCACCGATCAGGGTGTGAATTTCATCGATGAACAAAATCGCATTGGGGCGCTCGCGCAGCACTTTCAAAACGCCCTTGAGACGCTGCTCGAAGTCACCGCGGTACTTGGTGCCTGCCAGCAAAGCGCCCATGTCCAGCGAGTAGACCTGGGAGTCGGCCAGAATTTCCGGCACATCTTTTTGCGTGATGCGCCAGGCCAGGCCTTCGGCGATCGCCGTCTTGCCGACACCGGCCTCACCGACCAGCAAAGGATTGTTCTTGCGGCGACGACACAGAATCTGGATCACTCGCTCAACTTCGTAGTCCCGCCCGATCAACGGATCGATCTTGCCGTCCTTGGCATGCTGGTTCAGGTTCTGAGTGAACTGCTCCAGCGGCGAGGCTTTTTCATTTTTCTCGCCACCGCCCTCTTCGCTCTCTTGTTGGGCGCTTTCTGGCCCTTTGACGGGCTCGGGTGGATCGCTCTTCTTGATGCCGTGCGCGATAAAGTTCACCACATCCAGTCGTGTCACGCCCTGCTGATGCAAGTAGTACACGGCATGCGAGTCTTTCTCTCCAAAGATGGCCACCAGCACATTGGCACCCGTGACCTCCTTCTTGCCATTGCCTGTGGATTGCACATGCATGATGGCGCGCTGAATCACACGCTGAAAACCCAGTGTGGGCTGCGTGTCGACCTCTTCCGTGCCAGCCACTTGCGGCGTGTTGTCCTTGATGAAATTGGACAGCGACTTGCGCAGGTCCTCGATGTTGGCCGAACAGGCGCGCAGCACCTCGGCTGCGCTGGGGTTGTCCAGCAAGGCCAGCAACAGGTGCTCGACCGTGATGAATTCATGCCGCTGCTGGCGTGCCTCGACAAAGGCCATGTGCAAGCTGACTTCTAGTTCCTGGGCAATCATGTGCAAATCCTTCGTGCTTGCGTCGATGGGGTAACTGTATATGGAAACAAAGCCCGTTTATTCAACAGGCTCACTCAGACATTGCAAGGGGTGCCCCGCTTTGTGGGCTGCATCCAACACCTGGTCCACTTTGGTCGCGGCAACGTCCTTGGTGTAAATCCCGCAAACCCCTTTGCCGTCGAGATGGATTTTCAGCATGATCTGGGTCGCGGTTTCGCGGTCCTTGCTGAAAAACTCCTGCAACACCATGACCACGAACTCCATGGGCGTGAAGTCATCGTTGAGCATGAGCACCTGGTACATCTGCGGCGGCTTGGTACGCTGGGTGCGCCGCTCCATCACGACGGAATCGCCGCCATCGCGTTCTGGAAGGACAATTTTAGGGGTCGGTTTCTGGGTTGCCATCATTTCATTCTATCGATGCCAGAACAACCTGGCAGAACACCGTGCTCTCACATCTGTTCGATCATCACCTGGCCAAAACGGGAACAGCTCACCTGCTGCGCTCCCTGCATCAAACGCGCGAAATCGTATGTCACCTTCTTGGTTTCAATGGCTTTTTCCATGGCCTGGATCACCACGTCGGCGGCTTCGGTCCAACCGATGTGGCGCAGCATCATTTCAGCAGACAGAATGGACGATCCAGGATTGACATAGTCTTTGCCGGCGTACTTCGGTGATGTGCCATGGGTTGCCTCGAAACAGGCGACAGCGTCTGACATGTTCGCACCGGGGGCGATGCCGATCCCGCCAACTTGCGCAGCCAGGGCATCGGAGAGGTAGTCACCATTCAGGTTCAGGGTGGCGATCACGCTGTACTCGGCTGGGCGCATCAGAATTTGCTGCATGAACGCATCGGTGATGCTGTCCTTGATCAGAATTGTGCGGCCTGTGTGCGGGTTTTTGAGTTGGCACCAGGGACCGCCATCGATCTGCTGGGCCCCGAATTCCTTCTGGGCCAGTGCATAAGCCCAGTCGCGAAAACTTCCCTCTGTGAATTTCATGATGTTGCCCTTGTGCACGATGGTCACGCTGGGCTTGTCATGGTCGATGGCGTATTGAATGGCTTTGCGCACCAGGCGCTCCGTGCCCTCGCGCGACACGGGCTTGACGCCGATACCAGAGCTGTCGGGAAAACGAATGCTCTTCACGCCCATCTCCTTCACCAGGAACTGGATCAGTTTTCGGGCCTGGTCGCTTTCCGCCTCGTACTCGATGCCAGCATAAATGTCCTCGGAGTTTTCGCGAAATATCACCATATTGGTTTTTTCCGGACTCTTCAGGGGCGAGGGCACGCCTTGGAAGTAGCGAACGGGGCGCAGACAAACGTACAAATCCAGCACTTGGCGCAAAGTGACATTCAGGGATCGGATGCCACCGCCCACAGGCGTCGTCAGCGGCCCCTTGATGGAGACGACATGCTCACGCAAGGCCTGCACCGTCTCATCGGGCAATGACACATCCGCACCGTAGAGCTGGACAGCTTTCTCGCCAGCGTAAACCTCCATCCATTGGATTTGACGCTGTCCACCGTAGGCTTTGACCACGGCAGCATCCACCACTTTGATCATCACTGGGGTGACGTCCACGCCCGTGCCATCGCCTTCGATGAATGGGATGATGGGTTGATCGGGAACGTTCAACGTCAGATCGGCGTTGACCGTGATCTTGTGCCCCTGAGCGGGACGCTGGATGTGCTGGTACATGACAGGATCTCAAAAAGAAGATGCCCTCGTCCATCTGTGGGCTCGGGCAATGATTCTAGCGAGCGACGCAAGGCATTGAACTTGTCCACAGGTCGCTGCAAAAGGCAAGACCTGACCCCATAATGGCGGGATGAAAATTTGGATTCGATTTTTGGGGTGGTGGTGGCTGGGACTGGCTTGCGTGCATGCGCAAGAGGGGCCACAACTGGATTTGGCTCGGGTGAAGTTGCAGGCGGGCATGTTTCAAATTGATGCCCAGGTGGCGCAAACACCTCAGCAGCGGGCCATCGGCCTGATGAACCGCCGGGACATGCCCACACATGAAGGCATGTTGTTCGTGTTTGATCAGCCCAGTGTCCAGTGCTTTTGGATGAAAAACACCTTGTTACCCTTGACCGCGGCGTTTGTGGCGGACGATGGCACCATCGTGAATCTGGCCGATATGGCGCCTCAGACCACGCAAAGCCACTGCTCGGCCAAGCCGGTACGCTTTGTGCTGGAAATGCACCAGGGCTGGTTCAGCAAGAAAAACATGGGGGCAGGTTTCAAGCTCGGCGGTCTCCCCTTCACGCCAGTGCGCTGAGCTCAAAAAAAAATGCCGATCCTGGGATCGGCATTTTTTTGGCAGGGTCGCGGATGCGATCAGGCGAAATTGGCTTCGGCAAAACCCCAGTTCACCAGTTTGTCCAGGAAGGTCTCGACAAACTTGGGACGCAGGTTGCGGTAATCGATGTAGTAAGCGTGTTCCCACACATCCACCGTCAGCAGTGCCTTGTCCGCAGTGGTCAGCGGCGTGCCAGCAGCGCCGGTGTTGACAATGTCCACCGAGCCATCGGCCTTCTTGACCAGCCAGGTCCAGCCAGAGCCGAAGTTGCCCACGGCCGACTTCACGAAAGCTTCCTTGAATGCAGCGTAGCTGCCCCATTTGGCGTTGATGGCGGAGGCCAAGGCACCGCTGGGCTCGCCACCACCGTTGGGCTTCATGCAATTCCAGAAGAAGGTGTGGTTCCAGATCTGGGCTGCGTTGTTGTACACACCGCCGCTGGACTTCTTGACGATGTCCTCCAGGGACATGCTTTCAAATTCCGTGCCTTTTTGCAGGTTGTTCAGGTTCACCACATAAGCGTTGTGGTGCTTGCCATGGTGGAACTCCAGGGTTTCCTTGGAGTAGTGCGGTGCCAAAGCGTCGATGGCGTAAGGCAAAGCGGGAAGAGTGTGTTCCATGTGATCCTCTGCAAATGGGTTGGAGAAAGCGTGAGATTGTAGAAAACTAATCTGGTCGTTGCTGACGGACAGTCAAATCAACCTCGCCGTCTGCAAGGATAGCGGTCACCGATTGACCGGGTTGGGCTTGCGCTGCCAATGTCAGGGCCTGGCCATCCTCGCTTCGCAACCAGGCATAACCCCGGCGCAAAACCAGCCTGGGGTCGAGCAAGCCCAGTCGCAACTGGGCCTGCTGCAAACGATGGTCTGCCGCGCGCGTGAGTTGCGCCAGTGCAGGCTGCCAGCGTCCCTGACATTGCGCCAACTGATGGGTCTGGACTTGCAGGATTTGCCGCGCCGCAGCATGCAGTCGCTGGGCCAGCATGCGCACATCGGCGTTTTGCCGCTCCAATCGCTGCAAGGGACGGCCTAATCGCTGCTGAATCTCGTCCAGTCGCTGGGCCCGCTCGTCCAGCGCATCACAGGCAGCTTGCATCCATCGCTCCCCAAGCATGGACAAAGCGCCCAGCACCACTGATTGCGCAGTGGCACACAGCTCTGCCGCTGCCGTGGGCGTGGGCGCACGCAGGTCGGCACAGAAATCGGCCAGGGTGAAATCTGTTTCATGGCCTACCCCCGAAATCAGGGGAACCGGGCTTTGTGCCACGGTACGCGCCAGTTGCTCATCGTTGAAGCACCACAAATCCTCCATGGCACCGCCACCACGCACCAGCAGAATGACATCGATGTCAGGCTGCTGATAAAGGCTTTTCAAGGCCTGGACCAGCAGTGGTGCAGCGTCCGCACCTTGCACCGGGGCAGGCGCCAGCACCACAGGAATGTGAGGGACCCGACGTTGCAATGCGGTCATGACGTCATGCCACGCGGCCGCCGAGAGGGAGGTCACCACACCGATGCCGCGCGGCATCGGCGGAATGGGCCGTTTGCGCTGCACGTCGAACAAGCCTTCGGCCTCCAGTTTTGCCTTGAGACGCAAAAACTCCTCAAACAGGGCCCCCTGCCCGACCGGCCGCAAACTCTCCACCACCAATTGCAATTCACCGCGGGCTTCGTAGACGCCCAATCGCCCCAAAGCCTCGACCTGATCCCCCTCGCGTGGCAGTCGCGTCAGCAAACTGGCGGCACGCCGAAACATGGCGCAACGTATCTGGCCACTGTCATCCTTGAGGGTGAAATAACAATGACCACTGGCTGCGCGCGTGAAGCCCGAAATCTCCCCGCGCACCGCAACAGGATTGAAGCGCGCATCCAAGGTATCAGCAATGGCGCGGCACAGCGCACCAACAGGCCAGATTTTTGGCGTCATTGCGTGGTTTTCTCTAAAGTTTGCTGATTTACCAAGGCTCGCCCATGCAAATGAAACCAGAACGCTCCACAACCGATACCCACAGGGGTATATCCACACTGTTTCTGCTTAAAGCACGCAGTTTTCACGCAAGTCCTTGTTTTCATTGATTTTTTTTCTGCTCAAAATCTAGCCGTTTTGTCGCAAGCTTGATTCCATGCGGTTTCTACCGGTTTGCGGCAAAGTTATCCACAAAGTTGTCCACCAAAATTGTGAGCACTGCACTCAGCCATAATCGACAACGCTGTGCGACCGTTGCGCACGGGAGATGTCCTTGTTTTCGATCATACAAGCCGCCGGTTGGCCGGTCTGGCCGCTTTTGCTGTGTTCCGTCGTGGCCTTGGCCCTGATTCTGGAACGCCTGTACAGCCTGCGCACCTCACGCATTGCACCGCCGCAACTGCTGGAAGAGGTGCTGGCGGCCTGCAAGTCCCAGGTGCCGTCGTTGGAGACGATTGACAAAATTGCTCAGCATTCGATGCTGGGCGAAATGCTGGCCAGTGGTTTGCGCCTGAAACAGCAAGAGCCTGTGTGTACCGAGCAGGCATTGCGTGCCCAAATGGAATCGACTGGGCGCGCACTGGCGCATCGATTGGAGCGCTATCTGCCAGCGTTGGCCACCATCGCATCGGCCGCGCCACTGCTCGGTCTGCTGGGCACGGTGATTGGCATGATCGAGATTTTTGGCGCCCAGACACCCGGTGGCAACCAGCCCGCCCAACTGGCACATGGCATTTCCGTTGCGCTGTACAACACAGCCCTGGGCTTGCTGATCGCCATTCCCACCTTGATCGCCTGGCGTTATTTGCGCACTTGCGTGGACAGCCACGTCATGACCCTGGAGATGGCGGCAGAGCGCCTGGTGCAGCATCTCCTGCGGCTGTCCGCCAAACGCTGACCATGAGATTTCAACGCCACAGCCCCGCTGAACCGGAGATCAACCTGATCCCCTTCATTGATGTTTTGCTGGTGGTACTGATTTTTTTGATGCTGTCCACCACCTACAGCAAATTCACCGAACTGCAACTCAATCTGCCCGTGGCGGATGCCCAGAGCCCGCCACTGCGCCCCAAAGAAATCGTGGTCACCCTCCAGGCCCAGGGTCAGGTGAGCGTACAGCGCATGGGCCTGGGAAAAATAGGACCGGAGGCCTTGTCTGACGCTTTGCGGCAAGCCGCGCAAGGGCTGGAGGATCCGGTGCTGGTCATCAACGCCGATGCGCGCACGCCGCATCAGTATGTGGTGAATGTGATGGAGGCGGCGCGCAAAAACAATCTGGGCCGCATCACCTTTGTGACCCAGTCCGGCAGCGCTTCCCGCAAGTGAAGGCCGAAGCGGAATCACCATGAGCGTGCGCACCGCCTCCCTTCGTCACCGCTGGCAAAAGCGCGGCCTTCTGGTGCGAATGCTGTGGCCCCTCTCCTGGCTGATGGGACTGGCTGTGGCCTGTCGTCAATGCTTTTATCAACTGGGCTGGCTGAAACGCCACCGACTGCCCGTCCCCGTGGTCGTGGTCGGCAATGTCCTGCTGGGCGGGGTTGGCAAAACACCGGTGGTCATCGCCCTGGTGACGCATTTCCAGGCCCGAGGTCTGCGCGTGGGCGTAATTTCTCGTGGCTATGGACGCCCAAGCGATGCGATTCACACCGTCACGGCAAACAGTACTGCCCTGGACGCGGGCGATGAGGCCTTGCTGATTGCGCAACGCTGCCAGACGCCAGTGGTGGTGGCCGCCGATCGGGTCGCCGCAGGCCGGCATTTGCTGGCACTGCATCCCATGACCGACGTGATCGTCAGTGACGATGGCTTGCAGCATCTGGCGCTTGAGCACGATGTGGCGCTCTGTGTCTTTGATGAGCGCGGTGTGGGCAACGGCTGGCTGTTTCCAGCAGGCCCCTTGCGTGAGCCCTGGCCCCGTGCCAGCAAGGTGCCGCAATGGGTGCTGACCTCTGCATCGTCGCCTTCGACGCAGGACTTGTCAGAGAAAGTGTTCGAGGTGCAGCGTGAGCTGGCGGGCATCGCACGCAACGCTCTGGGCGAGCAGCGTCCGCTCAGCCATTGGCACACACACGCTTGCCATGCACTCGCTGCCATTGCCAAACCAGAACGCTTTTTCGACATGTTGCGCCAGCAGGGCGTGCAACTGACGCATACCCTGGATTTGCCAGACCACGCCCCGCTGACACACGCCCTGGACGCACAGCCCAAAGGCGTTGATTGGCTGTGCACCGAAAAGGACGCGACCAAACTCTGGTCGACCCATCCCCAGGCCTGGGCCGTGCCACTGAATGTGAATTTGCCTGCTGATTTTCTGGCTGAACTGGATACGGCACTCAACGCAAGGCTATCATCGTCCCATGGACATGAAACTGCTTGAATTGCTGGTTTGCCCCGTCACCAAGGGCCCGCTTGAATACCATGCTGAACAACAGGAGTTGATCTCCCGCAGCGCACGCCTGGCCTACCCGATCCGCGACGGCATCCCCGTGCTTCTTGAAAACGAAGCCCGTGTGCTGCGTGACGACGAACTGGAGCGTTGAATGCCCTCTCCTGTGTTCACCGTCCTGATCCCGGCACGACTGGCTTCCACACGACTGCCCAACAAACCATTGGCGGACCTGGAAGGCTTGCCCATGGTGGTGCGCGTGGCACAGCGGGCGCTGCAATCCAGCGCCCAGCGCGCTGTGGTGGCAGCCGATGATCTGCGAATTGTGCAAGCCTGCCAGGCCCATGGCATTGAAGCTGTTCTGACCCGGGATGACCATCCCTCCGGCAGCGATCGCCTGGCAGAGACCTGCGAATTGCTGGGTCTGGATGGCGACGACATCGTCGTCAATGTGCAGGGCGATGAACCCTTGCTGGATCCACAGATGATCGAGGCCGTGGCAGGTCTGCTGACCGAGCGGCCCGACTGCAGCATGAGCACCGTGGCCCACGCCCTGGACACGCTGGCCGATTTCACCAATCCCAATGTCGTCAAGGTGGTTCTGGATCGCCAGAACACGGCCCTTTATTTCAGTCGCGCGCCCATCGCTTGGTGGCGTGATGGGTTCGCCCAGGAAAAGCCTGAATTGCCCACACCAGCCCCCTTGCGTCATGTGGGCCTGTACGGCTATCGGGCCGGGTTTCTGCGCCAGTTTCCAAGCCTGGCTGTGGCACCCCTCGAGCGCACCGAATCGCTGGAGCAGTTGCGCGCCATGTGGCATGGTCATCGCATCGCCGTGCACATCAGCGACCATGCGCCAGGCCCTGGCGTGGACACCCCCGAGGATCTGGAGCGTGTGCGCGCATGGCTTCGGCAGTCGGCGTAAGCCTGCGCAAGGAGATGCATGCTATCCTTTGAAAAAAATGATGTCGGGCAAGAACAGCCTTCTGTTGGCGCCTTTTCAAATTCATCCCAAGGACAAGCATGAGACTGATTCTGTTGGGCGCTCCAGGCGCAGGCAAAGGCACCCAAGCCACCTTCATCTGCCAAAAGTACGGCATACCGCAAATTTCCACGGGTGACATGCTGCGCGCTGCGGTCAAAGCCGGCACACCGTTGGGCCTGGAAGCCAAAAAAGTCATGGACTCCGGCGGCCTGGTCAGCGATGACATCATCATTGGCCTGGTGAAGGAACGCATCACCCAACCCGATTGCGCCAAGGGCTTTCTGTTTGATGGTTTTCCCCGCACCATTCCGCAAGCCGATGCCATGAAGGCCGCTGGCGTCAAGCTGGACTATGTGCTGGAAATCGATGTGCCTTTCGACGCCATCATTGAGCGCATGAGCGGTCGCCGCGCGCATGTGGCCAGCGGACGGACCTACCATGTCAAATTCAATCCGCCCAAAGTAGACGGCAAGGATGATGTGACTGGCGAGCCTCTGATCCAGCGTGAAGACGACAAGGAAGAAACCGTGCGCAAGCGCCTCGAGGTTTACTCGGCGCAAACCCGCCCCTTGGTTGACTATTACTCCCAATGGGCACGATCAACCCCTGAGGCCGCGCCGGCCTACCGAGCCATCAGCGGCATGGGAACCGTCGAAGAGATTCGAGACCGCGCGTTTCAGGCCTTGAGCGCCTGAGAGCCACCCTGCTTTTGCATCCACGGGCCTTTGGGCCCGTTTTTTTTGGTTTTTTCATACAAGTGCAGATTTTTTGCCACAGATTTGCGCGAAGGCTTGCAGATTTCAAAAAACTGGTTAAAAATACAGTTACTGGATGAACAGACAGTCTTCCTTCCCAACACCACCGCTCAGGAGGCCACCGTGATTGAACAACCCAAGCTCACCGCCCGTCAGCAGCAAATCCTGGACTTGATTCAGAGCGCCATCGCCAGAACCGGTGCGCCGCCCACACGCGCAGAAATCGCTTCCGAGTTGGGATTCAAATCGGCCAATGCCGCAGAAGAACATCTTCAGGCGCTGGCGCGCAAAGGCGTCATTGAGCTGGTCAGCGGCACCTCTCGGGGCATCCGCCTCAAAACCGAAACCCTGCGCTCCATCAACGAATCCCGCATCAAACAATACACCCTGCCCCTGCAAAGCCTGGCGCAGCTGGCCCTGCCCCTGGTGGGACGTGTGGCGGCAGGCTCCCCCATCCTGGCGCAAGAACATGTCGACCAAACCTACTACCTGGAAAGCAGCCTGTTTCAGCGCAAGCCAGACTACCTTCTGAAAGTGCGTGGCATGTCCATGCGTGATGCCGGCATCATGGACGGCGACCTGCTGGCCGTTCAATCCACGCGAGATGCCAAGAATGGCCAGATTGTGGTGGCGCGCCTGGGCGAGGAAGTCACCGTCAAACGTTTCCGTCGCAACAAAGACGTCATCGAGTTGCACGCGGAAAACCCCGATTACCAAACGATTGTGGTCGAACCGGGCGAGTCCTTCGAAATCGAAGGACTCGCCGTCGGTCTGATTCGCAACACCATGCTGATGTAAGGAGACAAACCATGAGCCTCGCCGTTTTAGGTCTTTTCCGCCTGTTTTCCCCTGTTTTCAAGCCTTCACGCCATTTTTTGCCACCCCAGGCACTGCGCTCGGTCGAACCATCGTTTGTCGCGCCTGTTGCACACAAACCATTGCGCGTCACGCGCATTGTGGACGATGCCGCACCCCGCCATACTGCCGGACGCATGGTCATTTCAGGCAGCATGCGTGAAGTGTGTGCCGAGCTGGATCGCCTGGTCGCACTTGAGTCTGCCGCATTGCACAAAAAACACTGAGCGCGACAGGGCACAATCGGGGTCATGAACATCGTGATCCTCGACGACTACCAAGACACCGTTCGCAAACTGAGCTGCGCCAACAAACTTGAAGCGTACCCTGCCAAGGTTTTCACCAACACCATCAAAGGAACCGGCCAATTGGCAGTTCGTTTGAAAGATGTGGAAATTCTGGTTCTGATTCGGGAGCGCACGCACATCACGCGCTCACTGATTGAAAAGCTGCCGCGTCTGCGCATGATCTCTCAAACAGGGAAAGTCGGTTCTCATATCGACGTGGCCGCATGTACCGAAAGAGGTATTGCCGTCGCCGAGGGCACGGGTTCACCTGTGGCACCGGCCGAACTCACCTGGGCATTGATCATGGCAGCCATGCGCCGCCTACCCCAATACGTCAGTCACCTCAAGCACGGCGCATGGCAGCAATCCGGCTTGAAGTCCGCCTCCATGCCACCCAACTTTGGTCTGGGAAATGTCTTGCGCGGCAAAACGCTGGGCATCTGGGGCTATGGCAAGATCGGTCAACTCATCGCTGGCTACGGCAAGGCTTTCGGCATGCGCGTGGTGCTTTGGGGCAGTGAAGAATCCCGGCAACGCGCCACCAACGATGGGTTGAATATCGCAGAATCGCGGGACAGTTTTTTCGAACAATCGGATGTGCTGTCATTGCATCTGCGCTTGAGCGACAGCACGCGAGGCATCGTGACCTCTCAGGACCTGGGTCGCATGAAACCCACGGCATTGCTGGTCAACACATCACGCGCCGAACTGATTGAGCCTGATGCATTGATTGCCGGCCTGAACCGGGGACGGCCTGGCATGGCAGCCATCGATGTGTTCGAAAGCGAGCCTATCCTGCAAGGCCATGCCTTGCTCCGACTGGAAAATTGCGTCTGCACGCCCCACATTGGCTATGTGGAACAAGACAGTTATGAGCAGTATTTCGGCACAGCCTTTGACAATGTGGTGAACTACATCAAAGGCACGCCCACCAACATCGTGAATCCCGGCGCCTTGCAAATGCGCCGGTAATCCACACAGCTTTTACTTGGGCGCGCGCAGCGCGGCCATCTGCTCGGCGTTCACTTTGCGATCGGCATTCACACGCTGCATGCTGGGACGATCGTCAAACTGCTTGAGATACTCCTTCACTGGCAATGCGGCCAACAAATCTTCCCCCAGCACGCGCTTGGTTGCACTGGAGATCAAGGGCAAATGAATCACGGCAGCGCAATCGGCCAGCGTGAAAGACGCGCCGGCAACATAGGGGGAAAACTTGGCCAATTTGGCGAAAGCCTCCACACCCTTGGTCAATTGCTTGCGAACGCGTTCCTTGGTGCTGTCTGAAACCGTCCCGCCAAAAAAGGCTTGCGGATAAAGCTCACGCGCCACCAACTCCAAATGAAGCTCCAGGTAGACGATCAGCTCACGGACCTTGCCCGCCTCAAACGCGTTGGCAGGCAGCAAAGGATGTTGCGGGTACTGCTGCTCAATGTACTCTGCACATGCCATCGACTCTGAAATACTGCCCTCAGGCGTCTCGATGAACGGCACCTTCCCCATCGGCGAACGCCCCATCAAACGGGGATGCGTGTTACCCACCCACACCAGCTCCTCCTCAAAAGGCACATTTTTTTCAAGCAATTGAAGCTTGAGCTTGTTGTAATAGTTGCTCACCGCAAAGCCACAAAGCTTAAGTGTCATCTCAGTCTCCGAAGTTAATCCTGGGGGTCAGGTCTTGAGTTTTGCCTTTTTTCTGTGGATAACTCAGCTTAGCAAAGGGCAGTGAGAGTTATCCACAGAAAAAAGGCAAAACTCAAGACCTGACCCCAATTATGATGCGAGTTATGACTATCACTTATTCCATCGTTGGCGTTGTCGGTGTGGGCGCCATGGGTCGAGGAATCGCCCAGATTGCCGCGCAAGCGGGTAGCACCGTTCGGTTGTACGACATGCAGGCGCAGGCGGTTCAAAAAGCGCAGCAAGCCATCATGGCGCAATGGAACAAGCTGGCTGAAAAAGGGCGTATCAGTCCCGAGCAATTGGCAGCGTACGTATCGCGCTTGCAACCTGCCGCATCGCTGAGTGATTTGTCGGATTGTGATTTGGTCATCGAAGCCATTGTTGAGCGACTGGAAGTCAAGAAATCCTTTTTCACGGAGCTTGAAGGCATCGTCTCTGACGCAGCCATTCTGGCCACCAACACGTCTTCGCTATCCGTCACGGCCATTGCTGCGCCATTGAAGCACCCGGAGCGCTTTGCTGGCTACCATTTTTTCAATCCTGTGCCGCTGATGAAAGTGGTGGAGGTGATCCCAGGCTTGAAAACCGCGCCCAAGGTCTGCGAGGGCCTGACGGCTTATGCCCGGCAAATGGGTCACACACCGGTGTCGGCACAGGACACGCCTGGCTTCATCGTGAACCACGCCGGACGTGGCTATGGCACAGAAGCGCTGCGCGTGGTGGGAGAAGGCGTGGCAGATTTCGCCACCATCGATCGCATCCTGAAAGACCAGGTGGGGTTCAAGCTGGGCCCGTTCGAGTTGATGGACCTGACAGCCCTGGATGTCTCTCATCCCGTGATGGAATCCATTTACCACCAGTACTACGAAGAACCTCGCTACCGCCCCAGCGTGATCACCGCCCAACGCCTGGCCGGTGGTGTGTATGGCAAGAAAGTGGGCGATGGTTTTTATCGCTATGTGGATGGCGTGGCGCAAGTCCCCGCTGATCAAACGGTTCCCGATGTACAGGACATGCCCCCGGTCTGGGTGTCGTCCCGGGCGGCACGTCGCGCCGACTTGCTGCAACTTCTGAAAGATCTGGGCGCCAAGATAGAGACGGGCGCATCCCCTTCACCTCAAGCGTTGTCCATCGTGGCCCCACTGGGTTTTGATGTCACCACAGTCGCCGTGGTGGAACGTCTGGACCCGGCGCGGACCATCGGCATCGACATGCTGTTCGAAGACCGTGCGACACGCCGTCGCGTGCTGGCCACCAACCCGGCCACGCGCCAGGACATGCGTGATGCCGCCCATGCCCTGTTTGCCCGGGATGGCAAAGCCGTGAGTGTGATCCGGGACAGTGGCGGCTTTGTCACCCAGCGCGTCGTGGCCACCATTGTCAACATCGCCAGCGACATCTGCCAGCAACAAATCTGCAGCCCGCAAGATCTGGAAACCGCCGTGACGCTGGGTTTGGGCTACCCCATGGGGCCTCTGACCATGGGTGACAAGCTCGGCCCCGACAATGTGCTGGAGACTTTGTTCAACCTGCAAACCGTCTATGGTGATCCGCGTTATCGCCCGAGCGCCTGGCTGCGCCGACGCGGCGCCATTGGCCTGAGCCTGATGCATCAGGAAAGCTGAGACCCTTCCCCACAGGACCCCATCCATGCCCTCACAACTCAAAAGCGCCAGCCAGGGTCAGACACTGATTCTCACGCTCTCCAATCCCGAATACCGCAATGCGTTGGGACCCGAGATTTACGCAGCCGGCATTGAAGCCTTGAGTGTGGCGGAATCGAATCCTGAAATACACAGTGTGGTGCTGACAGGTGAAGGCGAACACTTTTGCGCTGGCGGAAATCTGAACCGTTTGCTGGCCAACCGCGACAAGCCGCCAGAACACCAGGCCCAAAGCATCGAAGGGCTGCACAGCTGGATGGAAGCCATTCGCACCTTTCCCAAACCGGTGATTGCTGCTGTGGAAGGTGCCGCCGCTGGCGCGGGTTTTTCCGTGGTGCTCATGTGTGATCTGGTGGTCGCCGCACGCAACAGCGTCTTCGTCATGGCCTACAGCAGCGTGGGACTGTCCCCGGACGGCGGCGCCACCTGGAGCCTGGGTCGCAATCTGCCGCGCGCCATCAGTTCCGAGATTTTGTTGCTCGGTGAGCGCATCGGTGCCGAACGCATGCATCAGCTGGGTTGCGTCAACCGTGTCACTGAGCCGGGTCAAGCCTTGCATGAAGCTTTGGCAATGGCCGAACGCATCAACGGCCGCGCCAGCAATGCCCTGAGCAGCATCAAGGAATTGCTCGATGTTTCAGTGGACAACGAGATGCACACACACCTGGCGGCCGAGCGAGACCACTTTGTGCGCAACCTGCACCATCCCAATGGTGGCATCGGAATCCAGGCGTTTTTGAACAAAGAAAAACCACAATACAAATCCTGAAACCTTGCATGAATCTGAGCACGACGCCCCACGCTCGTGCATTCAGACACGCAGGTGACAACCCTAGGATGCGCGCCAGGTCTCCGGCGCGACAATGAAACTTCAACTGGTCACACACAAGACAGCCCATGGACGACCCTATTCTTACGATCGAGGAAAGAGAAGCCATCAACGCAGGTCGTTGGTTCTCCTCCCTGTCCCCTTCACTTCGACATGACATTCTTCGATGCGCTTACGTCAAACGTTGCAAAGATGGCGATCTGATCGCCGCCCGCGGCGATCCACCCGAGGAGTGGATGGCGTGCGCCAGAGGCGCCGTGCGTGTGAGCTCGACCTCGCTGTCGGGCAAGCAAATCACCTTCACCTATGTCGAACCAGGTATCTGGTTTGGCGATGTGGCCATCCTGGATGGCGACCGTCGCACGCACGATGTGTATGCGCACGGGGACACCACCATTCTGTGCGTGGCCAAAGCGGACTTTCAGAAAATTCTGACACAGCATGTCGAGTTCTACGAAGCCATGCTGCGTCTGCAAGCGCGTCGCATCCGTCAGCTCTTTGGGCTGGTGGAAGACCTCAATACCCTGCCCTTGCGTTCGCGACTCGCCAAGCAACTGCTGCACCTGGCACGCAGCTATGGCGTACCCAGCCTGTCCAATGGTCAGGAAATTCGCATTGGGTTGCATCTGGCACAGGAAGAATTGGCACAACTCTTGGGCGCATCACGCCAACGCGTGAACCAGGAATTGAAGGCCATGGAGCGCGAAGAAGCCATTCGCATCGAGGCCGGCGGCCTGGTCATTCGGGACCGGCAGGGCTTGATGCGCATCAGCGAGGCGGATATTTGACATGAGCGCAAATGACAATTTTGTAGGCACCCGCCCCGTGAGCGAGGCGCATCAATTCGATGTGAACACACTGCAAACCTGGCTTGAACAAAACATGCCTGGCTTTGCTGGCCCTTTGAGCGTGGAAATGTTCAAAGGCGGCCAATCCAACCCCACCTTCAAACTGATCACGCCCAGCGCCAGCTATGTGATGCGTGCCAAGCCAGGCCCAGTAGCCAAGCTGCTGCCCTCCGCCCATGCGGTCGAACGCGAATTTGCGGTGATGCGCGGCTTGTATGGAACCTCGGTGCCTGTGGCGAAAATGCATGTGCTGTGCGAAGACGAGTCGGTCATCGGCCGGGCGTTTTATGTCATGGAATTTGTGCAAGGCCGCGTGCTGTGGGACCAGTCCCTGCCTGACATGACCCAGGCTCAACGTCGCGACATCTACAACGAGATGAACCGCGTGATTGCAGCCTTGCACACGGTGCCCTACGCCGAGCGTGGCCTTGAAAACTTCGGCAAGCCTGGCAACTACTTCGAGCGCCAGATTGGCCGCTGGAGCAAACAGTACATCGCCTCCATCACGCAGCCGATTCCTGAAATGGACAAGCTCATGGCCTGGCTGCCAGCCAATATGCCCGCCAGCGCCCGAGATGGTCGCACCAGCATTGTCCATGGTGACTACCGGCTGGACAACATGATGTTCCATCCGAGCGAGCCGCGTGTTCTGGCCGTGCTGGATTGGGAACTGTCCACCCTGGGCCATCCCCTGGCAGATTTCAGCTACCACTGCATGGCCTGGCATATCCCGCCAGGCACCTTCCGCGGTTTGGGGGGTGTCGATGTGGAAAGCCTGGGCATCCCCAGCGAGCAGGAGTACATCCGCATGTACTGTGACCGCACGGGTTTTTCCACACCAGAAGCATTGCAAGGCGAGTGGAATTTTTACCTGGCCTACAACATGTTCCGTCTCGCTGCGATTCTTCAGGGCATTGCCAAACGCGTGGAGGCAGGCACCGCCTCCAGCGCGCAAGCCAAAGCCTCTGGCGCGGGCGCCAAGCCCATGGCAGAGCTGGCCTGGAAAATCGCACAGCAAGCCTGATTTTTAAACTGACCCTCAACTCTGGAGAGAACCATGAATTTCGACTACACCGACAAAGTCAAGGAGCTGCAAGGCAGGCTTCTGGCCTTCATGGACAAGCACATCTATCCGAACGAAAAACGCTTCTTTGCAGAGATTGAGGCCAACCGCGCCAAAGGCAATGCCTGGTTGCCCACCGCCATTGTGGAAGAACTCAAACCCAAAGCCCGCGCCGAAGGCTTGTGGAACCTGTTCATCCCGCAGAGCAAGCGCGCACCGGAAGGTCTGTCCAACCTGGAATATGCGCCCTTGTGCGAAATCATGGGACGCGTGCCGTTTGCCGCCGAAGTGTTCAACTGCTCGGCACCAGACACCGGCAACATGGAGACCCTGGAGCGCTATGCCAGCGAAGCCATCAAGGACGAATGGCTGGAGCCCTTGCTGCGCGGCGAAATTCGCTCGGCCTTTTTGATGACGGAGCCTGAAGTGGCCTCCTCTGACGCCACCAACATTCAATGCCGCATTGAGCGCGACGGCGATCACTATGTGATCAACGGCCGCAAATGGTGGAGTTCAGGTGCGGGCGACCCACGTTGCGCTGTCTACATCGTGATGGGCAAGACCGACCCGGAAGCGCCTCGCCACTCGCAACAAAGCATGATCGTGGTGCCGGCCAACAGCCCGGGCGTCACCGTGGTGCGTCCGCTGTCCGTGTTCGGCTACGACGATGCACCGCATGGCCACATGGAAGTGGTCTTGAAGAATGTGCGCGTTCCGGTGGGCAACCTGCTGCTGGGTGAAGGCCGTGGTTTTGAAATCGCCCAGGGCCGCCTCGGCCCGGGTCGTATCCACCACTGCATGCGCTCCATCGGCGTGGCCGAGCGTGCCTTGGAGTTGATGTGCAAGCGACTGAACAGTCGCATTGCCTTTGGTAAGCCAGTGTCGGCACAGGGCGTCTGGCATGAGCGCATCGCCGAGGCACGCATCATGATCGAACAGGCTCGCTTGTTGACCCTGAAAGCCGCCTACATGATGGACACGGTCGGCAACAAGATTGCCCGCACCGAAATCGCCATGATCAAAGTCATCGCACCCAACATGGCGACCCAGATCATTGACTGGGCCATCCAGGCACACGGTGCGGGTGGCGTCAGTGGCGACTTTCCGCTGGCCTATGCCTACGCACACCAGCGCACTTTGCGCCTGGCCGATGGTCCGGACGAGGTTCACCGCAACGCCATCGCCAAGCTGGAGCTGGCGCGTCACATCACGACAGCGCCGCAAGAAGTTGAAATGCCCGTGACCCGCGGTTGCTGAAAGACCCGCCCATGATCGATGTTTACTCCTGGGCCACGCCCAACGGCCACAAAGTCCACATCATACTGGAGGAGTGCGGCCTGCGCCTGAACCGCGACTGGCGTGCGATTCCTGTGAACATCGGTCAGGGCGATCAATTTGCACCCGCGTTTTTGAAGATCAGCCCAAACAACAAGATCCCCGCGCTGGTTGACCCCGACGGGCCGGATGGCAAACCCATCAGCCTGTTCGAGTCCGGCGCCATCCTGGTGTATCTGGCTGGCAAGACCGGCAAATTCCTGCCCAAGAGCGACCGGGACAAGTACGAAGTGCTGCAGTGGCTGATGTTCCAGATGGGCGGCTTAGGCCCCATGCTGGGTCAAAACCACCACTTCCGCATCTATGCACCGGAAAAAATCGACTATGCCATTCAGCGTTACACCAACGAGACCCGTCGCCTGTATGGTGTGCTGAACAAGCAGCTTAAATCCCGTCGCTACCTGGCTGGCAAACACTATTCCATCGCCGATATGGCGGTGTTCCCCTGGCTGCGTAACTGGCAGAACCAAGGCATCGACTGGGCAGATTACCCCAACCTCAAAGCCTGGTTCGACATGATCGCTGCACGACCTGCCGTGCAACGCGCTGTGCAGGTCCTCGCTGATTTGCGCAAGCCCATCACGGATGACAAAGCCCGTGAAGTCCTGTTTGGCAACACCCAGTACAAAAACCGCTGACCCTGAAGGACCGAAACGTGAGCACACATGAATGGCATGGTGTGGCGCTTCCGCACACCCGCATGGAAGCCTGGCATGGGGACCGCGTGGTTCGCACATTTGCACAGCGTCCCTTGTCTTTGGCGCACATGCTGGCTGATGCGGTGGCGCAATCACCTTCGCGTCCGGCGCTGCAGGAAGGCCAGCGCAGCTGGTCTTACATGGCGTTGTCAGCCGAAGTTCAAGCCATGGCTCAGCAATTCGCACAACAGGGCCTGCAAGCCGGTGATCGTGTGCTGCTGTTTGTTCGCAACCGTGCGGAATTTCTGTTTGCGTTTTTCGCCTTGCAATCTCTCGGGGCGATTGCGGTTCCCGTGGGTGTGCGTGAGCAGCGCTCGGGCCTGCAATACATTCTGAACCAGTGCCAGGCCCGTGGCATTGTCTTTGACGGCGATCTGTGGGAGCGCATTCCGGATGCCACCGAATGCCCCCAGCTGTCTTGGCGGTGGTCGCTTGACCCCATCGCCGCGGCAGATGCACGGCACCTGGCCAGCGGCCCGGTTGCACAGCCCGTCACGCCCTTGACCGCCCCCGAAGTCGATCCTGCCGGGGTTTCGGTCATTCTCTACACCTCGGGCACCACTGGTCGCCCCAAGGGGGCCATGCTGACACATCGCAATATCAGCCACTCGGTCGTGCACTACCAGGTCTGCATGGGTCTGACCGACAATGACCGCACCGCACTGGCCGTGCCAGCCAGCCATGTCACGGGCCTGATCGCCATGATCGCCACCTTCGTGCATGTCCAAGGCAGTCTGGTGATGGTGCCCGAATTCAAGGCCAACAGCTTCCTCGACCTGATGGAATCGCAACAGGTCACGCATACGCTGCTGGTGCCGGCCATGTACAACCTCTGCCTGCTGGATCCCAGCTTCGCGACGCGTGCGCTGGCGGCCTGGCGCATCGGTGGCTACGGTGGTGCGCCCATGCCCGTCAGCGTCATCGATGGACTGGACCACAAGTTGCCCGGACTCACCTTGATCAATGCCTACGGCGCCACCGAAACCACCTCGCCCACCACCATGATGCCTGCGGGCCAAACCCGCGCGCATGCGGACACGGTGGGTGTCCCCTTGCCCTGCGCCGATGTGCGCATCATGGACGACGAGGGTCGGGAACTGGCGCCTGGTGAAACGGGTGAAATATGGATTGGGGGCCCCATGGTTGTACCCGGTTACTGGGACAACCCCGAAGCGACGGCACAGTCGTTCACTGCCGGCTACTGGCACTCCGGTGACCTCGGTGCCATGGATGCGCAGGGCTACCTTCGCCTCTACGACCGCAAGAAAGACATGCTCAACCGCGGTGGTTACAAAATTTACTCGGTCGAGGTCGAGAACTGCCTGATGGGCGTGCCCGGCGTCATGGAGGCAGCGATTGTCGGTCGCCCCTGCCCGGTGCTGGGCGAAAGAGTGCATGCCTTTCTTTACGCGCCCGACCTGAAAGCCGATGATGAAGTGATTCGCGCGCACGCCCGGGCGCACCTGGCAGATTACAAAGTCCCCGAAACACTCACATGGCTCGCCCACGCCTTGCCCAGGAATGCCAACGGCAAAGTGATGAAGCGGGTGCTGCGCGAGCAACTGAGTTGAGGCACTCTCTACCTATTTGTTGAAGCGGGTGCTGCAGCGACTGCCAGGGGCCGATAGGGCCGCGACGGATTGGCTCAGGCAGTCGCCGTCATAAACCACAATGCCGGCGGAGGTGGGCAGCAATTGGGCGCTGACGCCATCGCTGGTCACCTTGGTTTGTCGGGGGCTTTCTATTTCTATCAAATCCAAATTCATCTTGGCCAGAGTCATTTGCTGAGGCTGATCGCTGCGATACAAGTTCAGGTAATAAGCGCCACCGTCCATGAAAACATCATTGGCGATCCATGGTGCAGCGCCACTGGAGACAATGGGAAAGGCCTTGGCGTAAGCATTCTGAAAATAGAAAAATGTTCCCGGACTTGGCGTTCCCACGGTCGTATCACTCGAACCCGTGATTTTCCAGACTGAATTGCCATTGGTGCTGTCACCCATCAGAATCAGATCCCAGCGAATGCTGGGGTTGGCATTGGGAATCAGGCGAACCCCATGGATCCCAAGTGGCAAGGAGTCGCCAGTTGACAAAGTGCCATCGACCAGACGCGCAGGCGAAGCCACAGAAAAGGTGGGAACGGTTGCGTTCGCTGGGGCCGTCCCCAACAAGACCTGCGGGCCAGACGCGGGCACGGCGATCACCAGATCCATGACACCATCGGCATTGATGTCCGCAGCCGCAGCCTGGGTTGCCTTGAAGTTGTAGGACGTGCTACTTGGCGACTGCAAACGGATTTTTTGAAAAATCCGGGTACTGGCATTGCTGATGAACAGCCATTGCGCCTCCTCTGTTATCCCACCTTTGCAAGTCACAAAAACGTCGTGTCGACCATCGCCATTGAAATCGGCAGTGATGGCGGAACTGGCAGTGGCGCAGCCCGTTGTGCCGGCGTCCAGAACATCCGATGTCTTGTTGACCCAGGCCGATCCGATTCGCTTGAAAAAGAAGGGCTGGGCATATCCTCCTGGCTGATTGACCATGACGAACGCCGAAAAAGCGCCGCTGCCTTCCTGGAAAAAATCGCCAAAAGTCACCACGTTGCGGGTGTCTGCATCGGTCACGGACAGTCCCGTCAGGCTGGAGGCTTGTACCTGCGGCTCCAACTGGGACAGCGCAAGTTTGTAGCCGTATGAAGAGGTCTGCAAATCAGATGCCGCACTGTCGCCCGATCCACCCCCCGAACTGGAGCCGCCCCCACCTCCGCCGCCTCCGCAGCCGTGAAGCGCCATACTGAGCGCAAAGACACCTATGCAAAAAAGATACTTCATAAAATAGCCATCGACACCGACTGACTTTACCTGAGGATGAATCCAAACTGATAAAGTTATCAGCCAGCACTCCGATTTTATTGATATGCGACTAAAAACACTTTTATTGACTTTGTTGATTGGCAGTTTTGTGGCCACAGTTCAGGCACAAGACAAGCCTGAGCCGCGTTACAAACCCTATCCGATCAAAAAGTCCGAGTCGGAGACCTCTTCAGCCAAAACAAGTGCCGAGCCAGCCAAGCAACCGTTTGGGGTCACACCATCCAAAGCCCTGCAAGCGCACCCACCGACATCCGGCAAAGAGCCCATGGTGACCCTGGGTCCGAAAAATCTGCCCCTGACGGAACCCGTCCATGAAACGCTCAAACTCAACTACTACGAGTGCCGTGGCGTGATTGCCCCCTGGTTCCTGGAGCTGATCGTCGCTGAAATGAATTACTTCAATGAACTGGTGGAGTTGCCATTTGTCACCTTTCCGAACCTGGGTTGTGTGGTCAGCGTGGGCACAGAGAAAAGCCTGACCCCGGGGCGCATCAGCGTGCAACTGTTCACCAATGTTCGACAAATGAACGACTGCGTTCGGGACGAGCGTTGCAACGTTTTTCGCTCGGTCAATCTGGTGCAGCGCGGGAACGCCATTTACCGCTCCTACTTTCTTTCGGACATGTCCAGAAAGCTGATCGCGCAACACTGCGTCACCGACAAAGGCAAACATTACAGCGACACGACCTGCTACAGCATCGACTGATATTCAAGCTTGTCAGGTTCGCGCCGATCCTCTGGAAAGGTCTTTATTTGCCATGCATTCATTCCTGCGCTTCTGCCGTGTTTTCTGGACAGCCATCACCTTGGTGGTGGGGCTGTTGCTGACGGGTTCCCCCGCATGGGCTTCCGAGCCGGCCAAGGCCGATGGCCATGCCAAAGAGTCCAAGTCCCAAAAAACTTTTGAAGGGATTGAGCCGCTGTTCTACCTGGATGCCAAGCGCCGCCCTTACATCGAGCCGTTCCACAAAACCGAAAGCGACGAGTATTTCATTTGCCGCGGCACCGTGGGTGAGTGGTATCGCCAGCTTTTGGCCCAGGATTTCAACAAACTTGGCGAGCGCGACGGCATGCCCACTGTCACGGGATCCACATGTGCGTTGCACCTGATTGCCACCCATTCAGGCAAAAAATTGCCCATCGTCTCCGTGGAAATGTTCCCCTCGGCCGATGACATGCGCTCCTGCGTGCTGGCGGAAACATGCCCACAGTTGCGCACCGTGATTCTCTATGTGAAAGAGCGCACGCTGTACCGCACTTTCATTCTGGGCGATGGGAAACGCCGAATCAAACGCCAATACTGCCTGGACAACCAGTCCAAGATCCTGGCGGAGAAAAGCTGCTGGCGCCACTTCGAAGGCGAATAAGACTGGCCTGCCCGGAGGGAATCGAACCCCCGACCCACAGCTTAGAAGGCTGTTGCTCTATCCAACTGAGCTACGGGCAGATGAAAAAAAGGCTCCTGAAGGGAGCCTTTTTGCTTGATTGGTCGGGGCGACATGATTCGAACATGCGACCCTCTGGTCCCAAACCAGATGCGCTACCAGACTGCGCTACGCCCCGAGACTCGCATTCTAACCTTCTCCAGTCGAACGGGTTTACCCTGATGCAATATATTGCCTATTGGCGATAATAAAGCACTTTAATGCATAACGCACCCTGGGACAGGAGACAGCATGACGCTCAGCCAAGTGGATCTGGAGGCCAGCCCGCCTCACATCAGCATTCCCAAACGCTACAACGCCGCCCTGGAGTTGCTCGCGCGCAATGCGGCATGGCCCGACAAAGCCGCGTACGTTGACAGTGCCACGGGCCAGACCCTGCGCTACGGTGAACTCAACGCACAGGCCCATCGTTTTGCCCATGCCCTGATCGACCAGGGCTTCGAGCCGGAACAACGCATCCTGTTGTGCATGCTGGACACACTCGAATGGCCCGTGGTTTTTCTGGGCTGCATTCTGGCGGGGGTTGTTCCCATTGCGGTCAACACCTTGCTCACGACACAGGATTTCGACTACATGCTGCGCGACTCGCGCGCCAAAGGTCTGCTGGTGTCAGAAGCCTTGCTGCCCGCGTTCCAGCCCCTGATCGGCCAGATTCCCACACTGAAGACAGTGATGGTGTCGGGAAGTGGCAACGCCCTGCCTTATCTGAACGTCTCTGCGATGGTGGCGCAAGCCAGCGATGCGCCGTTCGAGCCCGATACACAATCGGATGCTGCCTGCTTCTGGTTGTATTCCAGCGGCTCCACCGGCTCGCCCAAAGGCACGGTGCACCTGCACAGCCACCTCATTCAGACAGCTGTGCTGTATGGTCAAAAAATTCTGGGCCTTCAGCATGACGACGTGGTCTATTCAGCTGCCAAACTGTTCTTTGCCTACGGCCTGGGCAATGCACTGACCTTCCCGATGAGCGTCGGGGCCACCACAGTCTTGCTTCCGACGCGACCGACCCCAGCCGATGTGTTCGGCTTGCTCAAACGTCATCAGCCCACGGTTTTCTATGGTGTGCCCACGTTGTTTGCGTCCTTGCTGGCCGACCCAGAGCGCCCGACGCGTGCCGAGTTGAACCTGCGGGTGTGCACCAGCGCTGGCGAGGCCTTGCCCGCAGAGATCGGCAAGAACTGGAGCGCAGCCTATGGCTGCGAAATCCTGGACGGCATCGGCTCCACCGAGATGCTGCACATTTTTTTGTCGAACCGTCCTGGCGAAGTGCGCTATGGCACCACGGGCAAACCTGTGCCAGGTTATGAAGTACGCATCGTCGACGAGGATGGCAACGTCTGTGGCGATGGCGAGCTCGGCGAGCTTCAGATCCATGGTCCGAGTGCCGCGCTGTGTTACTGGAACAACCGGGAAAAAACCAAGGCCACGTTTGCCGGCGAATGGACGCGCAGCGGCGACAAATACATCCGGGACGCCGATGGCTACTACACCTATGGCGGGCGCAGCGACGACATGCTCAAGGTCGGTGGCATTTATGTCTCGCCTTTTGAAGTGGAGGCCTCTTTGATGACACACCCCGGCGTTCTGGAAGCAGCCGTGATCGGAGCCCCTGACAGCGACGATCTGATCAAACCCAAGGCCTTTGTCGTGCTCAAGCCGGGCCAGCAGCTGACGCTGGAAGACCTGAAAAACCATGTGAAATCGCAACTGGCGCCTTACAAATACCCGCGCTGGATCGAATTCGTCACCGATTTGCCGAAGACGGCTACTGGGAAAATCCAGCGGTTCAAGCTGCGCAATGCTCAGAGATAATGAAAACACAATACCCATTTCAAGGAGACCTTTCATGACCACACGTCGACTCGTCCTGTCCCGCAGCGCTGCCGTCATTGGCGCCGCGTCCACCGGTCTTTTGCTGCCCGAAATTGTCCGGGCGCAGAGCAACAAAGTCCGCGTCGGCTTCATGCTGCCCTACACCGGCACCTTTGCGCCCCTGGGCGTGGCCATTGACAACGCCTTTCGCATGGCCCTGGACGAGCAAGGTGGCAAGCTCGGTGGTCGCGAGATTGAATGGTTCAAGGTTGACGATGAATCCGAACCCTCCAAGGGTGTGGAAAATGCCAGCCGGCTGGTGCAGCGGGACAAGGTGGACATCCTGGTGGGAACCGTGCACTCTGGCGTACAGATGGGCATTCAGAAAGTGGCACGTGACAGTGGCGTGCTCAGCCTGATTCCCAATGCAGGGGTGCATGCCGCCACACGCGCCTTGTGCGCACCCAACGTGTTCCGCACCTCGTTCACCAATTCGCAACCCACACGCGCCTTGGGCAAGGCGATGGTGGACAAAGGCCACAAGAAAGCCGTCTGGATCACCTGGAAATACGCTGCCGGCGACGAGGCTTACGAAGGCTTCAAGGAAAGCTACACCGCGGCTGGCGGCACCATCATCAAGGAACTGGGGCTGCCCTTCCCCAATGTGGAATTCCAGGCCTTGCTGACCGAAATCGCCGCACTCAAGCCCGATGCCGTGGCCTGCTTCTTCGCAGGCGGTGGCGCAGCCAAGTTCATCAAGGACTATGCAGCAGCGGGCCTGAAAGGCAAGATCCCGCTGTACGGCTCCGGTTTCCTGACCGAGGGCGTTCTGGATGCCGCCGGCGCCGCAGCCGATGGCATCCTGACGACGCTGCACTACAGCGATTCGCTGGACACCGCCCGCAACAAGGCCTTCCGCCTGGCCTATGCCAAGACCTTCAAGATGCAGCCCGATGTGTATGCCGTGCAAGGCTATGACACCGGCCTGCTGATGATTCAGGGGGCGAACGCCGTCAAGGGGGATCTCTCCAACAAGAAGGCCCTGTATGCCGCCATGGAAGGCGCCGTGATCGACAGCCCGCGCGGCAAGTGGACCATGAGCAAGCAGCACAACCCGGTGCAGGATATCTACCTGCGCGTGGTCGAAAACAAGGAAAACAAAGTGATTGGCGTGGCGGCCAAAGCGCTGGCCGACGCTGGCACCGGATGCCGCATGGCCTGAGCATTTGTGGATCTCGCCAACTTTCTCATCCAGCTACTCAACAGCGTTCAGTACGGCCTGCTGCTTTTCATGCTGGCGGCCGGCCTGACCCTGATCTTCGGGATCATGGGGGTTGTGAACCTCGCGCACGGCAGCTTCTACATGCTGGGGGCTTACCTGGGCTACGCCCTGTGCGCAGCCTGGGGCAGCCTGACCCTGGCCATCGCCGGTGGCACCGCGCTGTCGGTGCTGTTCGGGCTGGCCCTGGAGCGCTTGCTGTTTCGGCACTTTTACCACCGCGATCACCTGGACCAGGTGCTGCTGACCTTTGGCCTGATCTACATCTTTGAAGAAATGCGTTCCATTCTCTGGGGTGATGATGTGCATGGCGTGCCCGTGCCTGCGGCCCTGGATTGGTCGATTCCGCTGACCGAGAATTTGTCTTACCCGGTCTACCGCCTGTTCATGTCGGGCATCTGCCTCTTGCTGGCAGCGGGCCTTTATGTGCTGATCAGCAAAACCCGGCTGGGCATGAAAATCCGCGCTGGTGCGTTCAACCGGGACATGACCGAGTCCCTGGGCATCAACATCCAGCGCATCCACGCCATCGTGTTTGCCATGGGCGTGGCATTGGCTGCTGTGGCGGGCATGGTGGCCGCCCCCGTGTCCAGCGTCTACCCGAACATGGGGTCCCAGGTACTGATCATGTGCTTTGTGGTCGTGGTCATTGGTGGCATTGGCTCGATCCGTGGCGCGCTCATCGCCGCCTTGCTGGTTGGGCTCGTCGACACTTTTGGCAAAGTGCTCTTGCCGCAGGTGGCCAGCATGCTGGTCTATGTGCTGATGGCCCTGGTGCTGTTGTGGAAGCCGCAAGGCTTGTTCAAGCAATGAGCACAGCCCGCGCCCATCTCGAGGTGCTGCCGCGCAGCATCACCCTGCTGCTGTGGCTGGGTCTTCTGGCCTTGCTGGCCTTTCCCTGGATTGGTTCCGATTTTTATGCGCAGATGGTCTCGCGCATGATGATCCTGGCCATCTTCGCCATGAGCCTGGACTTGCTGCAAGGGGTCACCGGACTGGTCTCGCTGGGACACGCAGCCTACTTCGGCCTGGCAGGCTACCTGCTGGCTTTCATGACCCCCCCGGGCGAGCCGGTCAGCCTGTGGTGGACCCTGCCTGTGGCCGTGCTTGGCGCTGCGCTGGCGGCTGCCGTGATTGGCTTCTTTGTGGTGCGAACCCAGGGCATTTATTTCATCATGGTGACCATGGCGTTTGCGCAGATGGTGTTTTACCTGTTCTTTGACAACAAGGTCCTGGGCGGCTCCGATGGCATTTACATCAACTTCAAACCCGATGCCGTGCTGTTCGACCTGGAGAACAAGCAGGTGTTCTACTATTTCACGCTGGCTTGCCTGGTCGGGGTTTACCTGTTTTTGCGACGTCTGCTATGGAGCCCGCTGGGGCGCGCCTTGAATGGCATCCGCATCAACGAGCACCGCATGCGTGCCATGGGCTACGCCACCTTTGGCTACAAGCTCACGGCCTTCACAGTGGCCGGCGCCCTGGCAGGTCTGGCAGGTTACCTGTGGGGTGCGCAAACCGGTTACGTGAACCCTGAATTGATGGGCTTTCACATGAGCGCGCATGCCATCATGATGGTGATCCTGGGGGGCATGGGCAACTTTGCCGGGGCCCTGGTCGGCGCTTTCTGTTTTGAATACCTGTTGCACCTGTTCAAGGACCTGCCAACGGTGGCAGGCTTTCAGATGGGCAAGCATTGGCAACTCTGGATGGGCAGTTTCATCGTGCTGATCGTGATCTGGGCGCCGCGCGGCGTGCTGGGACTGCTGCAACGCCTGGGAGGCAAGCGCGATGCATGAGATCCTGCTGTCAGCGCGTCACCTGACCAAACGCTTTGGCGGCCTGGCTGCTGTCAACGATGTCTCGCTGGATCTGTCACGCGATGACATCCATGCCGTCATTGGCCCCAATGGCGCAGGCAAATCCACCCTCACCCACCTTCTGTCGGGTGACCTGCCCTCCACTTCGGGACAAATCCTGCTCGGCAAGCACGATGTGACAGGCTGGTCTGCAGACCGTATCTCGCACCAGGGCCTGGGCCGAAGCTTTCAAAAAACCAATATTTTCAGTCCGCTCTCCGTGTGGGAAAACATCCGCCTGGCGGCACAGTCACGGACCACGCCTGCACCAGGCAACCCCCTGGGCTGGTGGCAGCGTGCCGATGCGCGTGTCCATGTGAATCAGCGCGCCGAACGTGCACTCGCATTGGCGCGCCTGAGCGCGCGCCGAGACACCATTGCAGGGCTCATGAGCCACGGCGAGCAGCGTCAATTGGAAATCGCCATGTGCCTGGCCACCGAGCCCGAAGTGCTGCTGCTGGACGAACCGCTGGCTGGCATGGGCGTGGCCGAAGCGGAACGCATGGTGGAATTGCTGCTGGCCCTGAAGAAAGACCATGCCATGTTGCTGGTGGAGCATGACATGGACGCGGTGTTCACGCTGGCAGACCGTCTGACCGTGATGGTCAACGGCCAGGTCATTGCCAGTGGCACGCCAGCGGCGATTCGCGCCGACGCCAATGTGCAAGCTGCTTACCTGGGTGAGGAACACGCATGAGTCCCACACACTGGATCGACGCGCGCAAACTCAACACCTGCTACGGCGCCAGCCATATCCTGCGCGATGTGAACTTCCATCTTGCCCCCAGAGAAACACTGGGCTTGATGGGCCGCAATGGCATGGGCAAAAGCACCTTGCTGAAAAGCTTGATGGGCCTGGTCAAACCGCGCAGCGGCGAAGTCCGAATTGCGGGTCAGGACATGACTGGACGTGCGCCCTATGAAATCGCACAGCGTGGCATCGCCTATGTCCCCGAAGGCCGTGGCATTTTTGGCAATCTGAGCGTGCGCGAAAATCTGGTGATGGCGGCGCGCGCCGGAACCCAGGGGCAACGTGACTGGACTTATGAGCGCGTGCTGGAAACATTCCCGCGTCTGGCTGAACGCCTCGACCACGGTGGCCAGCAACTCAGTGGTGGCGAGCAGCAAATGCTGACCATCGGTCGTGCCTTGATGACCAATCCGGACGTCCTCATACTGGACGAAGCCACCGAAGGCCTGGCACCGCTGATCGCTCGAGAAATCTGGCGCATCTGCGAAGTGATCCGTGACAGCGGCATCAGCAGCATCATCGTGGACAAGAACTGGAAACACGTCACCCAGATCACTGACCGCAATGTGATCCTGGTCAAAGGCGAAGTGGTCTTTGACGGTGCCACCCCCGCACTACTGGCCCAGCCCGAATTGCTGGAAAAATACCTGGGCGTTTGAGTCCCAGGGTCTCGCCCGGCAGGGGCTATCAGAAACAGCCGGGGCGCGTATCATTCGCCCATCCGCAGATTTGGAGTTCCTTCATGCGCATCCTCAAACCCTCTCTGATGCTCGCCGCCGGTTCGGCCTGGCTGGCCTCCGCATTGATCACAAGCGCCTGGGCCGGCAAGACCCTGGATGCGGTCAAGCAACGGGACCAGATCGTCTGCGGTGTCAACACCGCTCTGGTCGGGTTCGGCGCCGCCGATAGCCAGGGCAAGTGGGCTGGACTGGATGTGGACATGTGCCGCGCCGTGGCATCGGCCGTGCTGGGCAGCGCTGACAAAGTGCGCTATGTGCCACTGTCGGCACCCCAGCGGTTCACGGCCCTGCAATCTGGCGAAGTGGATGTGCTCTCGCGCAACACCACGTTCACCCTCACCCGTGACGCTTCACTCGGCTTGCACCAGACCGCTGTCACTTTCTACGATGGCCAGGGTTTCATGGTGCCCGCCAAAGCCAACATCAAAAGCGCCAAGCAACTCAAAGGTGCCACCGTGTGCGTGCAATCGGGCACGACCACGGAAAAAAACCTGACTGACTTTTCACGCGCCCACAAGCTGGACATCAAGCCTGTGGTGTTTGAAAAACTGGACGCCACCAACGCAGCTTACTTCTCAGGCCGTTGCAAGGCCTACACCACGGACGCGTCGGGCCTGGCCTCGATCCGCTCTCGCGAAGCCAAGAACCCCAAGGACCATGTGATCCTGCCAGAGCTCATTTCCAAGGAACCGCTGGGTCCCATGGTGCGCCGGGGCGACGATGAATGGCTGGCCATTGTGAAGTGGGTGGTCTATGGCCTGATCGAAGCCGAAGAAGTGGGCATCACGTCGGCCAATGTGGACAAGCTCAAGGCGGACAGCACCGACCCGGTCGTGCAACGGCTGCTGGGCAAAACAGAGGACACAGGCAAGCTGCTGGGACTGGACCGCGAGTGGCTGGCACGCGCCGTGACCCAGGTGGGCAACTACGGCGAAATTTTCGAACGCAACGTTGGCGAAAAAACACCGCTGGCCCTCAAGCGCGGACCCAACGCGTTGTGGACCCAGGGCGGATTGCAGTACGCCATACCGATTCGCTGAGTCCACGCATGCGCGGGTGGCAAAGTCGCCGTGTCCGAGGCTGGCTCTACCAGCTCGGGCTGGTGCTGGTCATGCTGGCCCTGGGCGCCTGGCTGCTGGGCAATACCCTGGCCAATATGAAGGCCCGAGGGATTCAAAGTGGTTTTGATTTTCTGGGCGACACCGCAGGTTTTGACATCGGCGAGTCGCTGCTGAACTTTGATGCCACCCAGGCTTACTGGCGGGCTTTTCTGGTTGGCCTGCTGAACACGCTGCGGGTGTCGGTGATCGGCATTGTCGCCTGTACTTTGCTGGGCATGCTGATCGGGCTGGGACGCGTCAGCAACAATGCGCTGGCCAAGGGACTGTGCTATGCCTACACCGAGTTGCTGCGCAATGTGCCCATTCTGTTGCAATTGCTGATGTGGTACGTGTTGCTCGTGGAAGCCATGCCCGACGCGGAGGCCCCCTACCACCTGATGGACACTTTTTTCCTGAGCAAAAACGGTTTGTCCATGCCCTGGCTGGTTCCCAGCGACACCGGCTGGCACTGGCAGGTGCCTGTCTGGGCAGAGGCCCAAGTCAGCGGTGGCGCTGCGCTGACGCCAGAGTTCCTGGCACTGACCCTGGGCCTGACACTTTACACCGCGGCCTTCGTTGCCGAAGTGGTGCGATCGGGCATTCAGTCGGTCCCCAAGGGGCAAATCGAAGCGGCGCAAAGCATCGGCCTGAGTTCCTGGCTGACGGTGCGCTGGGTGGTTCTGCCACAAGCCATGCGGGTGATCGTACCGCCGCTGACCAACCAGTACCTGAACCTCACGAAAAACTCGTCGCTTGCTGTCGCTGTGGGTTATCCGGATCTGGTCAGCATTTCCAACACAACATTGAATCAGACCGGTCGCGCGGTGGAGTGCATCGCCATTTTGATGGGCATTTATCTGGTGTTGTCCTTGCTGACATCGGCCACCATGAATGCGTACAACCGCCGCGTGGCCATCCGGGAGCGTTGAGATGGGTTTCATCCAGGCGCGACCGGCGCCCGCAGACACCACCCGCTTGCGCACGAAACTCCGTCGCGGCCTGTTCGGCAGCCGTCTGCAAACCACGGTCAGCCTGATCCTGATCGCCTTGCTGGCCGCCTGCCTGCCCTCGCTCTTGTCCTGGGGCCTGTGGCATGCGGTGTTTGAAGCCGACGCCCAAGCCTGTCAGGCGGCGCGAGGGCTGGGTGCCTGCTGGGGCGTGATCACCGAGAAACACCGGCTCATCCTCTTGGGTCGCTATCCCTATGCTGAACAGTGGCGCCCCTTGCTGGCCACAGCCTTGCTGACTGGCTTGCTGGTGATCAGCTGCATGCGCCATTTCTGGCATCGCGGCTTGTTGCTGGCATGGGGCCTGGGTCTGCTGATTTTTTTCTTCCTCATGAGTGGACGCCTGGGCCCCTGGGTTGGCGTGCTCACACCTGTCCCCAGCGACCAGTGGGGGGGACTGCCACTGACACTGATGCTGGCCACGCTGTCGATCGCACTGGCCTTCCCACTGGCCATCCTGGTGGCACTGGGTCGCCGCAGCGAACTGCCGGCGATTCGCAGTCTGTGTGTTCTCTACATTGAGCTGGTGCGAGGCGTGCCGCTGATTGCGGTGCTCTTCATGGCCAGCTTCATGATTCCCCTGCTGCTGCCCACAGGCACGCAGCCCGATGTGTTGCTGCGCGTTCTGATCGGCATCACCTTGTTTTCGGCAGCCTACACGGCGGAAATCATCCGCGGCGGATTGCAAGCCATTCCAAGGGGACAGCAGGAGGCGGCGGCTTCCCTGGGCCTGGGCTATTGGAAAACCCAGCGACTGGTGATCCTGCCGCAAGCGCTGGCGCATGTGGTGCCAGGCATCATGAACAACTTCATCGCCATCTTCAAGGACACCTCCCTGGTGACCATCGTCAGCCTGTACGAACTGTCGGGTTCCCTGGGACTGGCGGTCAACGGCGATGCGGATTGGCGCCCTTTCAAAATCGAGGGCTACCTGTTCATCACGGCCATTTATTTTGTGTTCTGCTTTGCGATGTCGCGTTACAGCCTGTGGGTGGAACGCCAAGTGAGTCACCGATGAACGAACCCATCATCCAGTTCGAAAACGTCAACAAATGGTTTGGGCCTTTTCATGTCCTGCGCGACATTGATTTTTCGGTCCGACGCGGCGAGCGTGTTGTGATCTGCGGGCCATCGGGCTCTGGCAAATCCACCCTGATCCGCTGCATCAATCGGCTGGAGGCGCACCAGCAAGGCCGCATCACCGTCCAGGGGCTGGAGGTGGGCGATGACCTGCGCGCCGTCGAGCAGGTGCGACGACAAGTGGGCATGGTGTTTCAGCAATTCAACCTGTTTCCACACCTCACGGTCCTGCAAAACCTGACCTTGTCACCGATCTGGGTAGGCAAGGTGCCACCCGCCGAAGCCGAGGCGCGCGCCATGCAGCAGTTGCAACGGGTGCGCATTGCCGAGCAGGCGCACAAATACCCATTGCAGTTGTCGGGCGGACAGCAGCAGCGCGTCGCGATCGCGCGTGCGCTGTGCCTGCAGCCTCAGGTCATGCTTTTTGACGAACCTACGTCAGCGCTGGACCCCGAGATGATTCAAGAGGTGCTGGAAGTGATGACCGAGTTGGCGCAACACGGCATCACGATGCTGTGCGTCACCCATGAAATGGGGTTTGCGCGCGAAGTCGCCGATCGGGTGATCTTCATGGACCAGGGACAAATTCTGGAGCAATCCGATCCCCAGAGCTTCTTCGATCGTCCGCGACATCCACGTACCCAGGACTTTCTCGCCAAGATCATAATGCGATCATGAACACATCCTCTCAACTGTCTTTGAATGTCATTCCCAACGCCCTCAAGGGGGTTCGCGTCCTCAGTCTCGCACTGAATCTGCCAGGGCCGGCCGCCATCATGCGCCTGAAAGCCATGGGGGCTCAGTGCACCAAGCTTGAGCCGCTGGCACCGCAAGGTGCCTCTGGCGGCCTGCCCACCGATCCCATGGGCCAGTACAAACCGGCAGCCTATGCCACCATGCACGATGGCGTGAAGGTGGTGCAAGCGGATCTGAAATCGCCAGCAGGGCAGAAAAAACTTCACCAGATCCTGGCCCGCACCGATGTGCTGGTCACCTCGTTCCGCCCTTCTGCCCTGCGCAAGCTTGGCGTGGATGGCGCCAGCCTGCTCAAGCGCTACCCGGGTCTGGTGATGGTGGCGATTGTGGGGGCCCCCGGCATGCGTGCCGAAGAGCCGGGCCATGATCTGACTTACATGGCCGACCAGGGCCTGGTGCCCAGCCTGGAATTGCCTCCCAGCCTCTTTGCCGACATGGGCGGCTCGCTGCTCACCAGCGAAGCGGTGTTGCAAGCCCTTTTGCTGCGCCAGCGCCCAGGTCGTTCAGCAGGCAAGGGACACTACATCGAGATCGCTCTGAGCGATGCAGCAGGCTACCTGGGCCTGCCACACCACTGGGGTCTGACCACGGCCGACGGCTCGGTCGGTGGTGCCCACGCAGGTTATCGGGTCTACCGTTGCAAGGATGGCCGAGCGGCAGTCGCGGCACTGGAGCCGCATTTTGCGGCGCGCCTGTGCGAAGCTGCCGGCATTCAGGGCGATGCCACACGCAAGCTCATGCATGCCTCGAAAACCCATGAGGCCATGGCATCCTTCTTTGCCGCACACACACGCCGCCAACTCGACAAGCTGGCAATGGACAAGGACATCCCGATTCACACCATGAAGTGAGCGCAACATGATCGACCACCTTGACCATCTGGTGCTGACCACTTGCGATGAAGCCGCCTGTGTGGATTTCTACACACGGGTCCTGGGCATGCAACTGGAAAGCTTCGTCGGTGGCACACCGCCGGTCACCCGCCAGGCGTTTCGCTACGGCAACCAGAAAATCAATCTGCATGTGCGCGGCAAGGAACATGAACCCAAAGCGCATCTGCCAGTGCCGGGCGCGCTGGACTTGTGCTTCATTGCATCGGTTCCGCTGGCACAGGTGATTGCACATTTGCAAGAGATGAATTGGCCCATCCTGGAAGGCCCGGTGATGCGCACTGGCGCCACCCAAAAAATCCGATCCATCTATGTGCGTGACCCGGATTTGAATCTGATTGAAATTTCCGAGCTGGCCTGACCCACTCAGCCACGCGGTGGCGACTTCTTCGTCCCTGGCTTGGGACCGCCTGTCACTCGCGGAGGCAAACCTGTGTGCGCGGTGAGCACCCGCCCCGCCTTGACAGGCGCAGCGGCCAGCTTTGTCGGCGTGCTGTTTTTACGCCGTGCACTGGTGTAGGCCCCATCGGTCTGCGGCTGGTAGGTGGGGATCAGATGCTGCTTGCCATTGCCAATCAGGTCAGCTCGCCCCATGGCTTTCAAGGCCTCGCGTAGCAAAGGCCAGTTGTTGGGATCGTGGTAGCGCAAAAAAGCCTTGTGCAAACGCCGGCGACGCTCACCGCGCACGATGTCCACCGTCTCGCTGTCGCGGGTGATTTTGCGCAGCGGGTTTTTGCTGCTGTGATACATCGCCGTGGCGGTCGCCATCGGGCTGGGATAAAAAGTCTGCACCTGATCGGCACGGAAACCATGGCGCTTGAGCCAGACCGCCAGGTTCATCATGTCTTCATCGCGCGTACCGGGATGCGCGGCAATGAAGTACGGCACGAGAAACTGCTTCTTGCCAGCTTCGGCACTGAAGCGGTCGAACATCTGTTTGAAGCGGTCGTAGGTCCCAATGCCAGGCTTCATCATCTTGGACAGGGGGCCGTTCTCGGTGTGTTCTGGCGCGATTTTCAAATAGCCGCCCACATGATGGGTCACCAGTTCCTTGACGTATTCCGGCGATTTGACCGCCAGGTCATAGCGCAGGCCAGAGCCGATCAGAATCTTCTTCACGCCACGCAAGGCCCGCGCCTTGCGGTACAGGCCGATCAAGGCGCTGTGGTCGGTGTTCAGGTTGCTGCAAATGCCGGGATAGACACAGCTGGGCTTGCGACAAGCGGCCTCGATCTCGGGGCTCTTGCAGCCAATGCGGTACATGTTGGCGGTAGGCCCGCCCAGATCGGAGATCACGCCGGTAAAGCCGTTGACCTTGTCGCGAATGTCCTCGATCTCGCGCAGGATGGATGCCTCGCTGCGGCTTTGGATGATGCGACCTTCGTGCTCGGTGATCGAGCAAAACGTGCAGCCGCCAAAACAACCCCGCATGATGTTCACCGAGAAGCGGATCATCTCCCAGGCTGGAATTTTGGTTGCGCCATCATGACTGCCACTGGCATCGGCATAGGCCGGGTGAGGGCTGCGGGCATACGGCAGATCAAACACTGCATCCATCTCGGCGGTGGTCAGCGGGATGGGCGGCGGGTTGATCCACACATCACGGGCTGTCACGCCTTCGCCGTGCGCCTGCACCAGCGCGCGTGCATTGCCGGGGTTGGTTTCCAGGTGCAACACACGGTTGGCGTGTGCGTACAGCACCGGGTCGACCTTGACCTGTTCGTAACTGGGCAGGCGAATCACGGAGCGCTCGCGCGGCGGCACCTTGAAGTTCCCTTTGCCTCGCCATGCGGGATTGGGCACAAACTGCAATGGTCGCACCGCCGCCTGATCGCGTTCAGCCACCTGCTGGGCCTCTTCTTCTCGCGCACAGGACTGTCCCTGCGCCCTGGCCTGCTCTGACACCATCAGGTAAGGGTTGACATGGGCCTCGACCCGGCCTGGCTCATCCACCGAGGTGGAGTCGATTTCAAACCAGCCTTTGGGCGTCTCACGCCGGACAAAGGCCGTGCCACGCACATCGTTGATCTGCTGAACCGGCTCTTTGGCGGCCAGGCGATGGGCAATCTCGACGATGGCACGCTCGGCATTGCCATACAGGAGCAAATCGCATTTGCTGTCGACCACCACGGAGCGACGCACTTTGTCTGACCAGTAATCGTAATGGGCTATGCGACGCAGGGAGCCTTCGATGCCCCCCAGTACGATGGGTACTTCGGGGAAAGCCTCGCGGCAACGCTGGCTGTACACAATCGCCGCACGGTCCGGTCGCTTGCCGCCCACATCACCCGGGGTGTAGGCATCGTCCGAGCGGATTTTGCGGTCTGCGGTGTAACGGTTGATCATGGAGTCCATGTTGCCCGCCGTCACACCCCAGAACAAATTGGGTTTGCCCAGTGCCCGGAAAGGCTCGGCACTTTGCCAATCAGGTTGGGCAATGATGCCCACCCGGAATCCCTGGGCCTCCAGCATGCGGCCAATCACGGCCATGCCAAAGCTGGGATGGTCGACATAGGCGTCACCGGTGACAATGATGATGTCGCAACTGTCCCAGCCCAGTTGAACCATCTCTTCGCGGCTCATGGGCAAAAAAGGCGCCGTGCCAAAGCGCGCAGCCCAGTACTTGCGGTAACTGTTCAGCGGCTTGGCGTCGCGCGGAAAAAAGGAAACGTCGGTCAGGGCGTTCATGGAATGCACCGAGTGTACGGCGCTCGCGCCAACCCTGGCCTGCGGGAGGTTGTTTTGCCGAGGTGGCCGGCTCAGCGACCGCCCAGTCCCATGCTGCGGGTGATCACTTCTTTCATGATCTCGTTGGTGCCGCCATAAATCCGCTGCACGCGTGCATCGGCATAGGCCCGCGTGATGGGGTACTCCCACATGTAACCGTAACCGCCGTGCAATTGCACACACTCGTCCATGACTTTGCATTGAAGGTCGCTGCACCAGTACTTGGCCATGCTGGCAGTCGCGGTGTCGAGTTTGTCGGCCAACAGGAGTTCCAGGCATTTGTCGACGAACACCCGCGCCACCTGAACCTCGGTCTGCAATTCGGCCAGGGTGTAGCGGGTGTTCTGGTAGGCCGCCACCGGCTGACCGAAGACCTTGCGCTCCTTGACATAGGCCACGGTCCAGTCGATGGCCGCCTGGGCGGCCGACACGGCACCAATGGCGATTTGCATGCGTTCCCAGGGCAACTGCTCCATCAGACAGATGAAGCCACGGTTCAGCTGAGCCTCGCCACCGAGCAGGTTCTCAGCAGGCACACGGACATTGTTGAAGAACAACTCCGAGGTGTCTTGTGCCTTCAGGCCCATCTTTTTGAGGCGCTTGCCTTTGTCAAAGCCTGGCATGCCACGCTCGACCAGCAACAGGCTGGTGCCCTTGGCGCCGGCGGCGGGATCGGTTTTGGCGACCACGATCACCACATCGGCGTGCCAGCCATTGGTGATGAAGGTTTTGCTGCCGTTGAGCAGAAAGCTGCCGTCAGCCTGACGGATCGCCGTGGTTTTGACCCCTTGCAGGTCACTGCCCGCACCGGGCTCACTCATGGCGATGGCACCAATCCACTCGCCCGTGGCCATGCGCGGCAGAAAACGCTGCTTTTGTTCTTCGGTGCCGTAATGCAGGATGTAAGGTGCCACGATCTCGCTGTGCAAGCCATAGCCGATGCCGCTGAAGCCGCCGCGGGCAAGCTCCTCCATCTGCACCACCGAATAGAGTTTGTCGGCATTGGCGCCACCATAGGCCTCGGGCTGTGTCATGCACAAGAAGCCGTTCTCACCGGCCTTGTTCCATACCTGACGGTCTACATAGCCCTGCTCTTCCCAGGCTTCGTGGTAAGGGGCGATTTCATGGTCCATGAAGCGGCGAAAGCTGTCGCGGAAGGCCTCATGGTCGGCGTTAAAGAGGGTGCGTTCAATCATCGGTCACTTTCGTTCAATTTTTGCCAATCAGTTGCTTGGTGAAAAGACTATACTGTTTTTTCGAGGAGAACAACATGACCGAAGCCTTTGTGTTTGATGCCATTCGCACGCCCCGTGGCAAGGGCAAGAAAGACGGAAGCCTGCATGAGGTGAAGCCCGTCAACCTGTTGGCTGGTGTGCTGCAAGAACTGCAGCGCCGTAATGATTTCGACACCGCCCAAATCGATGATGTGGTGATGGGGGTGGTGTCCCCTATCGGCGAGCAAGGCTCGGTCATCGCCAAAGTGGCTGCACTCAAGGCTGGATGGGACTGGCGCTGCTCGGGCGTTCAACTCAACCGCTTTTGCGCTTCTGGCCTGGAAGCGGTCAACATGGCGGCACAGAAAGTGCGCTCCGGCTGGGAAGACCTGGTGGTTGCTGGCGGCGTGGAAAGCATGAGTCGCGTGCCCATCGGTTCCGACGGGGGAGCCTGGGCACAGGACCCGGAAACCAACGCGCAAACCCTGTTTGTGCCGCAGGGCATTGGCGCTGACCTGATCGCCACCATGGAAGGTTTCCGACGCGAAGACGTCGACGCGTTCGCACTGGAGTCGCAGCGCCGTGCAGCCAAAGCGCGCGAAGGTGGCTTCTTTGCAGGCTCGGTGGTGCCCGTGAAGGATTTTCTGGACCAGACCTTGCTCGATCAGGATGAGTTCATCAAACCGCACACCACCCTGGAAGGCCTGGCCTCGCTCAAGCCCGCGTTTGAATCACTGGGATCGATGGGCTTTGACCAAGTGGCGCTGTCGCGCTATCCGCATGTGGAGCGCATTCACCATGTGCACCATGCGGGCAATTCCTCAGGCATTGTGGACGGCGCCGCCGCCATTCTGATCGGCACCGAAGCTGCGGGCAAAACGCATGGTTTCACGCCACGTGCGCGCATCGTGGCCGCCGCCCTCAGCGGGGACGACCCCACCATCATGCTCACAGGGCCCATGCCCGCAGCCCGCAAGGCCTTGGCCAAGGCCGGCCTGCGTATTGACCAGATCGATCTGTTCGAAGTCAACGAGGCCTTTGCGGCCGTGCCCATGAAGTTCATGAAAGAAATGGGCGTCCCGCATGAAAAGGTCAACGTCAACGGCGGTGCAATTGCCATGGGCCATCCACTGGGGGCCACAGGCGCCATGATCCTGAACACCCTGATCGATGAATTGCACCGTCGCCAGTTGCGCTACGGCCTGGCCACGCTGTGCGTGGGCGGTGGCATGGGCATTGCCACCATCGTGGAACGCATTTGAGAAAGACGCCTGGAAACAGCATGAAAACCATTCAATACGCTTTGCAAGACGGCGTCGCCACTCTGCTCTTTGACGAGCCCGACTCGGCCGTGAACACCATGTGCCAGCAATGGAAGGACGATTTGTCCGCCGCAGTGCAGCAGGTTCTGACCGACCGGCCGCAACTCAAGGGCATCATCCTGGCGTCTGCCAAATCCACTTTTTTCGCGGGTGCCGATCTCAAGGCGACCATGCGATTGCAGCCCAGCGATGCGCCCCAGGTGTTCCGAGAAATCGAGCAGGTCAAGAAAAACTTCCGCACCCTGGAGACACTGGGCATTCCAGTGGTCACCTGCTTGAATGGCACGGCTTTGGGCGGCGGCTGGGAGCTGGCGCTGGTGGGGCACTACCGCATTGCGGTAGACAACCCCAAAATTCAGCTCGGTCTGCCGGAGATCACACTGGGCCTGATCCCGGGTGCCAGTGGCATCACCAAGATGACGCGTTTGCTCGGCCTGATGGGCGCGCAGCCCTATGTACTGGAGTCCAAGCTGTTCAATCCTGGTGAGGGCCATGCCCTGGGGCTGGTTCACGAACTGGTTGCGGACGCCAGCGCCCTGCGCGAGCGTGCGCTGGCCTTTATTGCGGCCCATCCGCAATCTCAGCAGCCCTGGGACGACAAGAGCTACAAGATGCCCGGTGGCACGCCCAGCAACCCGAAAATCCTGGCGGGCTTGTCGGTGGCCCCGGCCATGATGAAAAAGAAAACCCGCGGCCTGTACCCGGCCCCGGAATATGCGCTCAATGCCATGGTCGAAGGCGCCCAGGTGGACTTCGATACCGCCCTGCGCATCGAGAGCCGCTACCTCGCCAAACTCATCGTGAGCCCGGTGGCGAAGAACATGATCAACACCTTTTTCTTCAACATGGGGGCCATTCGTTCCGGTGCCTCGCGTCCGAAGGATGTGCCGCGTTACAAGCCGGCCAAGGTGGGCATTCTGGGGGCGGGCATGATGGGCGCGGGCATTGCCTATGCCCAGGCCAGTCGCGGCATTGCCACGGTACTCAAGGACGTGAGCCTGGACAAGGCCGAGCATGGCAAAGCCTACAGTGCACGCATCACCCAGTCGCGGGTGGACAAAGGTCGCATGCTGCCCATGGCACAGGAAGCCTTGCTGGGCCGCATCCAGGCCACCGATCAGGCCAGCGATCTGAAGGGCTGCGACCTCATCATTGAAGCGGTGTTTGAAAACCGCACGCTCAAGGCGCAGGTGACGCAGGAAGCTGAGCCCCAACTGGCCGAAGGCGGCTTCTTTGCCAGCAACACGTCGACCCTGCCCATCAGCGGCCTGGCGCAAGCCAGTGCCCAACCCCGCAAATTTGTGGGCATCCATTTCTTCAGCCCGGTCGACAAGATGAAGCTGGTGGAAATCATCCGTGGACGAGACACCGATGATGAAACCGTGGCCCGCGCCTTCGACTATGTGCAGTCGCTGGGCAAAATTCCCATCGTGGTCAATGATGCGCGCGGCTTCTACACCAGCCGAACCTTTGGCACTTTTGTCATGGAAGGTGCGGCCATGCTGGGCGAAGGCATTCCGGCACCGGTGATTGAAAACGCCAGCATGCAAGCGGGCATGCCTGTGGGACCGCTTGCCGTGCTGGACGAAACAGCCCTGTCCTTGTCAGTCCATGTACTGGACCAGACCCGTGCCGATTTTCAGTCGGAGGGCAAGACCTACCAGGCCACCCCTGGCGAACTGCTGGTGGAACGCATGGTCAAGGAACTTCAGCGCCCTGGACGCGCGGCCGGAGGGGGGTTTTACGACTACCCGAACGGACAGAAAAAAGTGCTGTGGCCCGAGCTGCGTCGACTGTTTGAGAAAGACACGGCCTGGGACATGCAAGAGATCAAGGACCGCCTGCTGTACCGCCAGGCCGTGGAGACGGCACGCTGCCTGCAAGAGAACGTTCTGACCACGGTACATGACGGCAACATCGGCTCGATTTTTGGCATTGGTTTCCCGGCCTGGACGGGGGGCGCCTTGCAATTCATCTACGGCCAGGGTCTGGAGAACTTCGCCAACCGCTGCGCAGCGCTGGCACAAAAGCACGGCAACGGCTTCGCGCTCAGCCCTGAAGTTCTGGCGACGCTGAAAAAGCACCAGCCAGTGTACTGAGTGCGACAGGGGCAAACCGCTAAACTTGGCGGTTTGTCTTTCGGGGATTTTTTCATGTCCAGCTCGCAACGCCTGGCCGGCAAGGTCGGCATCATCACCGGTGGCGCTCAAGGCATTGGCCTGGCCACCGCTCTCAAGTTTTCTCACGAAGGCGCCACTGTGGTGGTCTGTGATGTGCGCCAGGCGGCCGTCGATGCAGCCGTCGCAGAATGCCAAAAAGCCGGTGCCAGGGCCCTGGGTTTGGTGGTCGATGTGACCCAGCGTGACATGGTGGACGCCATGGTGCAGCAGGTACTGACCACCTTTGGGCGAATCGATGTGCTGGTGAACAATGCGGGCATCACCCAGGACGCCCGGCTTCAAAAAATGACGATCGAGCAGTTTGACCGCGTCATCGATGTGAATTTGCGTGGCGTGTTTCATTGTTCCCAGGCGGTGGCCGACACCATGGTCAAGCAAGGTGGCGGAGTGATTTTGAATGCCTCCTCCGTGGTTGGCATTTATGGCAATTTCGGCCAGACCAACTACGCTGCCACCAAATTCGGTGTCATCGGTTTCACCAAAACCTGGAGCCGTGAACTGGGCCCCAAGGGCGTGCGTGTCAATGCGGTGGCCCCCGGCTTTGTGGCCACGCCCATCCTGTCCACCATCCCCGACAAAGTGTTGCAGGAGATGATTGATCGCGTGCCACTCAAACGGCTGGGTCAACCGGAAGACATCGCCAATGTCTACGCTTTTCTGGCCAGCGATGACGCTTCGTACATCAATGGTGCCGTACTCGAAGTTTCTGGCGGCATGACGGTATGAGTGAGCGCGAGGATCGCCCCCGTCCGCGATCCCGCACCGACCTGTTCGTCTCGTTCACCCTGCTGGCGCTGCAAGGCTTCGGCGGCGTACTGGCGGTGGTTCAACGCGAAATCGTCGAGCGCAAACGTTGGCTCACACGCGAAGAATTCGTGGAGGACTGGGCCGTGGCGCAAGTGCTGCCCGGCCCCAATGTGGTCAATCTGTGCCTGATGATTGGGGGCCGCCACTTCGGACTCGGTGGCGCCTTGTCGGCACTGGCCGGTCTGCTGCTGGCGCCTTGCGTCCTGGCGCTCCTGTTGGCCACGGCCTATGCCGGTGTCGCCAGCCATCCGCTGGCGCAGTCGGCTTTGCGTGGCATGGGGGCTGTGGTGGCTGGATTGATCATCGCCACGGGTCTCAAACTGGTGCCAGCCTTGCGCAGCAACCCCCTGGGCCATCTGACAGGGTTGGCGGGTGTGGGACTGTGTTTTGTGGCTGTGGCCTGGCTGCGCATCCCGCTGCTGTGGGTGCTGATGGGCATGGGGGGCATCTCTTGCGTCTGGGCCTGGCGTCAGTTGCGACGCATGGAAATGCACGAAGGCACGCGCACATGACCCAGACATTGCAGACTGCCGACTGGCTGGCCCTGGCTCTGCATTTTGCGGGCCTGTCCTTGCTGGGCGTGGGGGGCGCTGTGACCACCCTCCCCGAGATGCACCGCTACCTGGTGGACCAGCAGCACTGGCTGGACGATGCGACCTTTGCCTCTTCGGTGGCACTGGCGCAGGCTGCGCCCGGGCCGAATGTGCTGTTTGTGGCCCTGATGGGCTGGAACGTGGGCATGAATGCCAGCGGTGGTCTGCAAGCAGGGCCCTGGGCCTGGTGGACCGGCGTGCTCACCGGCTTGCTGGCCTTGTTCAGCATCCTGTTGCCCTCCAGCGTTTTCACCTTCTGGATCACCCAATGGGGACACCGCAACCGCGAATTGCGCAGCGTTCGCGCTTTCAAGGCAGGCATGGCGCCCATGGTGATCGGTTTGATGATGGCCACCGGCTGGCTGCTGCAAAGCCCGCACAACGATTGGCGACATGACGGCTGGCTGTGGGGGGTGACCCTGCTGACCACCCTGATTGTCTGGAAAACACGCATCCACTTGCTGTGGCTGCTGGCTGCAGGCGCCCTGTTGGGCATGCTGGGCTGGATTTAACCGCGCTGACGCAAGGCCTCGTACAGGCACACGCCGCTCGCCACAGACACGTTCAGGCTTTCAACGGCCCCCCGCATGGGCAGACTGACCAACTCATCGCAGGTCTTGCGGGTCAGCTGACGCATGCCAGCCCCCTCGGCACCCAGCACCAAGGCGGTGGGTCCCTTCAGATCCACCTGGTAGAGCGTCTTGGGTGCATCGTCACTGGTCCCAATGACCCAGATGTTGCGCTCTTTCAACTCGTTCAGGGTGCGCGCCAGATTGGTGACCATGAAATAAGGCATGGTCTCTGCCGCACCGCTGGCCACCTTGGCGACCGTGGCATTGACCCCCACGGCATGGTCCTTGGGGGCAATCACGGCATGGGCACCCGCCCCATCGGCCACGCGCAGGCAGGCGCCCAGGTTGTGCGGGTCGGTGATGCCATCGAGCACCAGCAGCAAGGGCGGCTGGTCGCTGGGCAGGCCATCCAGCAGATCGTCCAGCGAAGTAACTTGTGCCAGGGGTTCCACGCGCGCCACCACACCCTGGTGGCCATGATTGCCACAGAGTTTGGACAGTCGCAAGCCATCGGCTTCGATCAGACGCACCTGAGCTTCTTTGGCGCGTTCGATGAACTGGCGCATGCGGGCATCGCGGCGAGTGGCTTCGAAATAAATTTCGATCACAGAACGCGGCGCCGTCTTGAGACGCACACCCACGGCATGAAAGCCGTACAGCACTTTGGGAGAAGAGGACATGCCTGGATTATCGCTGCACGAGGCGCCCGGCCTCCAGCGTGAGGCTGCGACCACAACGTGCCGCCAGTGCAGGATCGTGGGTCACCAGAATCAGGGTGGTCCCCAGCTCCTGGTTCAGCGTGAGCATCAGGTTCATGATGCGCTCCCCGGTGGCAGGGTCCAGGCTGCCCGTAGGCTCATCGGCCAGCAACAAGGCTGGCTGAACCACAAAGGCGCGCGCCAACGCCACGCGCTGTTGCTCGCCACCGCTCAACACTTTGGGATAGTGCCCCAGCCTTTCACCCAGGCCAACGCGCGCCAGCATCTCGCGCGCCAGGGCTCGCGGTTGCGCGTGGCCCGCCAGCTCCAGTGGCAACATGACGTTTTCCAGTGCGGTCAGATGCCCCAGCAATTGAAAGCTTTGAAACACAAAACCCATCTGGCGCGCGCGCAACTCGGCCCGCTGGTCTTCATTCAACGCAAAAATATCCTGACCGGCCACCGTGACCGTTCCTTGGGTGGGCGTGTCCAATCCGGCCATGATGGACAACAAGGTGCTCTTGCCTGAACCTGAACTGCCGACGATGGCCGCCGTTTCCCTGGCGCCCAGGGAAAAATCAATATCGCAGAGAATGTCGAGTGTGCCGCTGGCATCGCGAACCGATTTGGACAGATGCGAGACGGCGATCAAGGTTTGGGACATGAGGATCGGTGTGTGGTGAATCGACGTGACTTTAACGCGCGAATGCTGGCCGTGGCGGCCGTGGGTCTTTCCGGGCAACGCACCGTCCTGGTTGTCGGTGACTCGCTCAGTGCCGAGTATGGCCTGCCACGCGGCAGCGGATGGGTGGCCTTGCTGGCCCAGAAGCTGGAAAAGGAGCTGCCCGCCTGGCGTGTTGCCAATGCCAGCATCAGCGGCGACACGACGGCCGGGGGGCGTGCGCGCCTGCCCGCGCTATTGGGTCAGCACCAACCCGCCGTGGTGGTGATCGAGTTGGGAGGGAACGACGCGCTGCGTGGCCTGCCCCTGGAGATGACGCGTCAAAATTTGCAAGCCATGGTACTGGCTTGCCAGAAAGCCGGCGCCAAGGTGCTGGTGGTGGGGATGCAAGTCCCGCCCAACTACGGCGCCGAATACAGCGCACGCTTTGCCGAGACCTTTGCCCAAGTTGCGCGGCAGCACAAGACAGGTCTGGTACCCTTCTTCCTGCAAGGCATCGCCGATGTGCCGGATGCGCAGCGCTGGTTCCAGGCCGACCGCATCCACCCCCTGGCCGAAGCCCACCCCCGGATGTTGTCCAATGTCTGGCCTGAATTGAAAAAATTGCTGTGAGTTCCCTGTGAGTGTTCAAATTCTTCCGGCCGCCGAGGCCCTCGCCCGCCTGGCCATCCCGCTGGGACAGCCCGGTGGCTTCAGCACGGTGATCGATGCCCGCAGCGAAGATGAATTCGCGCATGACCATCTACCGGGGGCGATCAACTGGCCTTCGCTCGACAATGCACAGCGCATCGTGGTTGGCACGATGTACAAACAAGTCAGCCCTTTCGAAGCGCAAAAACGTGGCGCGGCCATGGTGGCGGCGAACATCGCACGCCACATCGAGCGCAATGTACTGGATTTACCCAAATCCTGGCAGCCATTGATCTATTGCTGGCGTGGCGGCAAGCGCAGCGGCTCGCTGGCCCTGGTGCTGGGGCAAATCGGCTTCAAGGTGACACTGGTGGAAGGTGGCTACAAAGCCTACCGACAGGCCATGCTGTTGGATCTGCCACAACGCGTGGCGCCGCTTCAATGGCGGGTGATCTGCGGCCCCACAGGTTCGGGCAAGACACGCCTGCTCCAGGCCTTGCAGGCCGAAGGGGCGCAGGTGCTGGACCTGGAGGCTCTGGCCAGCCATCGCAGCTCGGTCCTGGGGCTGATCCCGGGGCAACCACAACCGGCCCAGAAACATTTCGACACCTTGGTCTGGGATGCATTGCGGCATTTCGATCCCAGCCGGCCGGTTTATGTGGAATCGGAAAGCCGCAAAGTGGGCAATCTGTCGGTGCCCGAGACTTTGATGCTGGCCATTCGCGCCAGCCCTTGCTATGCCCTGGAACTCAGCGAAGACGAGCGCGTCGCCCTGCTGATGGAAGATTACGATTTTTTCGTCAAGGACCGGGATTTCTTTTGCAAGCGCCTGGATGCACTCACCGAATTGCGCGGGAAGGCCGTGGTGGCATCCTGGCAGGCGCAGGTGACGGCAGGCCAGATGGAAGCCGTGGTGCGGGATCTGCTGCTGACGCACTACGACCCCACCTACGCGTCATCGCTGAAGCGAAATTTCACCCAATCAGATCAGGCCAAACGCTTGCCCGCGGAGAACCGCTCCGAGTCCGCCATGCGCGCACTGGCCCGTCAACTCATCGCGAGCTGACCACACCGTCATCGTGTGGCAATGGCCTGGGTCAGGCGAAGGTTTGTGTCATGGCCTGATGCAAATCGGCCTGCAAATCCGCAGCCTCTTCCAGACCGATGCACAAGCGCACCACCACACCGGGCTGAAGATGCGGCGCAGGCAAGCGGCGCGCACCCTTCAGGGTGTAGGGCATGACCAGGCTCATCGGGCCGCCCCAGCTGTAACCCAGCTTGAACAGCTTCAGTCGTTCGCAGAATGCATCCACCTGCGCCGGACTGTGGCGCGCATCAATGACGATGCTGAAAATGCCTGCCGCCCGCCCGGCCCCGTCCTGACCACCGCAGACGGCCCGCCAATGGGCATGGCCCGGGGCCTGTGGCATGGCCGGGTGCAGGACCTGGGCCACGGGTGCCTGCGTGGCACACCATGCCGCCAGCGTGCGCGCAGCCTGATCCTGGGCCGCGTAGCGCAAGGGCATGCTGGCCAGCGAGCGCAGCACCGCCTCGGCATCGTTGGCGCCCACGCCGGTGCCCAGGCGCATGTGGGTGAGCTTCAAAGCCCGGGCCAATTCATCGCTGCGGGTGGTCACGCTGCCCATCAGCACATCGCCGCCGCCACTGGGGTATTTGGTCAAGGCATGGACGGTCACATCCACCCCCAATGATTCCCCCGTCGCAGTTGGCAAATCGAAAGCGTTGAAGGCCAGCCCTGCACCCCAGGTGTTGTCCAGCACGCTCAGCACGCCATGCGCGAGACAAATCTGGACCTGGGCCATCAGGTCGGGAAATTCCAGGGTCACCGAGCCCGGCGCTTCCAGCCACACCAGGCGCGTCTTGGGACCGATGCGACGACGCAGATCAGCCACATCCAGTGGGTCATACAACTGGTAACTCACCCCCCAACGGGTCAGTTCATGCTCGGCCATGGCCTTGTTGGGTGCATAGGCATTGTCGGGAATCAGCACTTCGTCCCCCTGGCTGAGCAAGGCCAGGTTGACATGTGCGATGGCCGACAGGCCACTGGGGACGAGCAAGGTGTGCACGCCGCCTTCCAGCGAGGCCAACCGCTCTTCGAGTGTGAATGTGGTGGGCGTGCCGTGCAGGCCGTAGGTATAGCCTGTCTTGTTGATCCAGTCCCGACTGCGCACGGCGGCCATGTCTGGAAAGACAACGGTGGACGCTTTGAAGACGCCCCCCTGGGGCGCTTCAAAATCAGTGGGCGCCCGGTACGGATGGTGAATCAGGTCGGTGCTGCGTTTCATGGCGCCATGGTAGCGCCGAATCGCCGCTCAAACCTTCCACTTCTCCATCAGCTGCGCCGGGCGCAGGCTGTCGTAGCCTTCAAAGGGCTGGTGAATCCAGGGGTTGGTGGGCAGGAAGTCCACCGAATAATCGGCCATGAACCCGGAAACACCCTTGGTCCAGATGACGGCGCTGCGCAACTCGGTGATGGGAGCGTAGTTGGTCTTGAGCATTTGCACCACGGCCTTGAGGGTATGGCCGGAGTCAGCCAGATCGTCCACCAGCAACACCTTGCCTGCGATTTCACCTTTGGGGGTGGTGATGTAACGGGCGATGTCCAGATGGCCCTGCACCGTACCGGCTTCGGCGCGGTAGGAGCTGGTGGACATGATGGCCAGTGGCTTGTCAAAGATGCGCGACAGAATGTCTCCGGGGCGCATGCCACCACGGGCCAAGCAAAGAATGGTGTCGAACTCCCAGCCTGACTGGTAGATTTTCAGCGCGAGCTTTTCAATCAGGTTGTGGTATTCGTCATATGACACATAGAGGTGTTTGCCATCTTCAGTCAGCATCTCGGTTTTCCTTTGAAAGACAAGGGTTTCGTCAAAATCACGCCACGTAGGGGTGGTGCAACAAAATCGTGTGATCGCGGTCAGGGCTGGTGGACACCATGTGAATGGGCACACCGGTCACCGTCTCGATACGCTGGAGGTAACGACGTGCCGCCTCGGGCAGCTTGTCGTAATCGGTGACGCCCACGGTGCTGTCGCTCCAGCCCGGCAGGGTTTCGTACACAGGCTCACAACGCGCAATTTCATCGGCGCCCATGGGCAGGATGTCGATCAACTCGCCGTCGAGCTTGTAACCGATACACAACTGCAACTCGGTCAGGCCATCCAACACATCCAGTTTGGTGATGCACAAGCCGCTCAGGCCGTTGACCTGGGCACTGCGCTTGAGCAAGGCTGCATCAAACCAGCCACAACGGCGCGAACGGCCGGTGGTCACGCCCTTCTCCGCCCCCACCGTGCTCAGGTGGTAGCCCACGGTGCCCGGGGTTTCCCAATCCAGCTCGGTCGGGAATGGCCCGCCACCGACGCGTGTGCAATAAGCCTTGGTGATGCCCAGGATGTAGTGCAGCAGCCCCGGACCGACACCCGCACCGGCTGCGGCATTGCCCGCCACACAGTTGCTGGAGGTGACAAACGGGTAGGTGCCATGGTCCACGTCCAGCAAGGTGCCTTGGGCGCCTTCAAACAGCAGGTTGGCACCCTGGCGATGGGCTTCGTTGAGCTCACGCGAGACATCGGCCACCATGGGCAGAATTTCGCGGGCATAGGCCATGGCTTCGCTGTAAACCGTGTCGTAGTCCACCGCAGGTGCGCCCAGGATGTCGGTCAGCACATGGTTGTGCAATGCGAGATTTTCCCGAAGCTTGGCGGCAAAGCGCTCGGGGTGCTTGAGGTCTTGCACGCGAATGGCACGGCGCGCGATCTTGTCTTCGTAGGCAGGCCCGATGCCACGTCCCGTGGTTCCGATCTTGGCACTGCCAGCTTTTTCCTTGGCAGCCTCACGTGCCACATCCAGCGCCGCGTGATAAGGCAGGATCAACGGGCAGGCTTCGCTGATGCGCAGGCGCGAGCGCACCTCGACGCCGGCTTTTTCCAAGCCCGCAATTTCCTCCAGCAACTTGGTGGCCGACAGGACCACGCCGTTGCCGATGTAGCACTTCACGCCGGGGCGCATGATGCCACTGGGAATCAGGTGCAGCGCGGTTTTGACGCCGTTGATGACCAGCGTGTGCCCAGCATTGTGGCCACCTTGAAAACGCACCACGCCTTGCGCGGTTTCGGTGAGCCAATCGACCAGCTTGCCTTTGCCCTCGTCACCCCACTGGGTTCCAACCACGACAACGTTGCGTCCACGGGTAATGTTCATGATGCTTTGCTTGAAATTTGAAAAGAGTGCGTTAGAGGGCCTGCACAACCCACTGGCCCGCCACCTCGACCAGTTCACGGTCGCAGTCGAACTCATCGACTTCGCTTTCGTGACCCGGCAAGACGCAAACCACGGTTTCGCCCAGGCCGCGCAGCCGGGCAACGGCAGCGCGACAAGAGTCAGATTCATTCCAGGGCGCACGGATCGCCGCGCGCAAGGCGGGTCGGGGCGTGGCACCGACGAGGGATTTCAGGTCCAGACTGAAGCCAACGGCAGGACGCTTGCGCCCAAATACAGCGCCCACCTCGTCATAGCGCCCGCCACGCACCAGAGCGTCGCCCGAGCCCATGGCATAAATGGCAAAACGCGGGCCGCTGTAATAGGCATAGCCGCGCAGGTCGGCCAGATCGAAAGTGACGGTTTCGTCCAGATGCGATGCCAGCCACTCCAGCTGGTTCAAGGCGCTCAAGGCCTCGGGCCAGGCGGCCAGGGTCTGGCGTGCTTGCGCCAGCACTTCGGCGCCGCCATAGGCTTGCAGCAAGGCCAGCAAGGCCTCGCGGATCGTGTCAGGAAAATTGGCGGTCAGGCGTTGCAGCGCACTGGCGTCCTTGCTGGCCAGCGCGCGCACCAGATCGGCTTGTTGCAGCGCCGTGAGCTTCAGGGACGACAGCAGGCTGGGGACGATGCGGGCGTCGCCCAGATCCACCACCAGCTGGGACAAGCCCGCGGCTTTGAGACCGTCCAGCGCCAGCTGGAGAGCTTCAAGATCGGCTTCCAGACCGGCATGGCCATAGACCTCGGCGCCAAACTGCAAAGGCTCGCGGGTGGCATAAGGACTGTCTGGACGGGTGTGCAACACGGGTCCGCAATAGCACAAGCGGGTCATGCCCTTGCGATTGAGCAAATGAGCATCGATCCGCGCCACTTGCGGCGTCGTGTCAGCGCGCAGGCCCAGGGTGCGGCCGGAGAGCTGATCCACCAGCTTGAAAGTTTGCAGGTCCAGGGCGCTGCCGGTTCCGGTCAACAAGGATTCCAGGTGCTCCAGCAAGGGCGGCATCACCAGCTCATAGCCATAGCCACGAGCCGTGTCCAGCCAGAGACGGCGAAGTTCTTCGATGCGACGAGCCTCAGAAGGCAAGACATCGGCAATGTGATCCGGCAGGACCCAAGCAGACATGTGAAATAAGGGGGACGGTTAAAACAGGGATTTTACCGGGCTTCGCGAGGCTTACAGCTCACAGGAGTAACCAAAGCAGGCCCAGACCCATCAGGATGGCGCAAAGGCCGAAAAAACGGATTTGCCCATCCTCCAGTTGCAGCACCTGCTGAAACATGCGCCGCCAGCCGGCCGGCGAAGCGAAAGGCATCAGCCCCTCGATCACCAGCACCAGGCCCAACGCCGTCCACAGCGTGTCGGAGTCCAGCACAGCCTCAGACTCAGTTCTTGGCGGGCGCAGGCGCCGTGGCCCCTCCGCTGCTGCGCATGCTCTTGAAGAAATCGCTGGACGGGTCAACCACCATCACATCGCTCTTTTTGCTGAACGTGGCCTTGTAGGCCTCCAGGCTGCGGTAGAACTGGGCGAACTGGGGGTCCTTGCCAAAGGATTCGGCATAAATGCGAGCGGCTTCTGCATCGCCCTGCCCCTTGATCTTTTGCGCATCGCGGTAGGCATTGGCCACCGTGACTTCGCGCTGGCGATCGGCATCGGCGCGGATTTTTTCGCCTTCGGCTGCGCCCATGGAGCGCAGTTCATTGGCCACGCGCTTGCGCTCGGCCTCCATGCGGCGATAAACCGATTCGGTGATCGTGTCCACGTAATCGGCACGGGTGATCCGGACATCGACCACGTCGACCCCCCAGGGCTTGCTGCCGCGCACTTTTTCCTGCACTTCGGCCTTGACGTCTTGCATCAGGGCTTCACGCTTGAGCGACAGCAACTCTTTCACCGTGCGCTTGTTGATCTCTTCCTGCAAGGCATTGCGCACCACGCGGCTGAGCTGCTGGGCACCTGCCTTTTCATCAAGGCCAACGTTACGGATGTATTGCGAGGGCTCGGTAATGCGCCAGCGCACATACCAGTCGATGACCATGCGCTGCTTTTCCGCAGTCAGCATGGGCTCGGTGTCGGCGTTGTCCAGGGTGAGCAGGCGTTTGTCGATGTAGGAAACGTTCTGGAAAGGCGGTGGCAGCTTGAAATTCAAGCCAGGCTGGGTGATGACTTCCTTGATCTGCCCCAAGGCATAGACCACACCGAATTGGCGCTGGTCCACCACAAAGATCGTGGAGCTCAGCAGCGCCAGTCCCACCAGCACCGAGGAGATGTAAAAACCGATTCTGTTCATGTTCTGGACTCCTGCTCAACGACCATCACGGTCACGCTGGCGGCCGTCACGTCCGCGGACATCGACGCCAGCGGGTGCTGCGGCAGGCACGGCGGGGTTGGCGTTCTCCACCGCGCTGGTGGATGCTGCCGCACCTTGCTGTGCCGTCATCTGCATGATCTTGTCCAGCGGCAGGTACAACAAATTGGAGCCTTGCTTGGACTCCACCATCACTTTGGTCACATTGCTGTACATCTGCTGCATGGCATCGATGTACATGCGGTCACGCGTCACTTGCGGTGCCTTCTGGTATTCGGCCAGCAACGACTTGAAGCGCTGCGCATCACCCTGGGCTTGCGCCACGATGCGGGATTTGTAGCCTTCGGCTTCTTCCTTCAGGCGCGAGGCTGTACCCACCGCGCGCGGAACCACATCGTTGGCATAGGCTTCGGCTTCATTCTTGGCGCGCTCGCGCTCCTGCCCCGCCTTGAGCACATCGTCAAATGCAGCCTGAACCTGCTCGGGCGGGCGCACACCGCCTTGCTGCAGGTTGATGCCCACGACTTCAATGCCCACTTTGTAACGGTCCAGAATGGTCTGCATGATGGCACGCACACGCGGGCCGATCTGGTCACGCTCCTCGGACAGGGCCGAGTCCATGCGCATCTTGCCCACCACCTCGCGCACAGCGGTCTCGGCGGCTTGCACCACAGCGTCTGTGGGGTTCTTGCTTTCAAACAGATAGGCCCGGGCGTCGGTCAGGCGGTATTGAACCGCGAACTTCATTTCCAGGATGTTTTCGTCTTCGGTCAGCATGGCCGATTCGCGCAAACCTGTGGCCTTGATGATCGCATCACGGCCGATGTCGATGGAGCGGATTTGCGTCACGAACACCAGCTCATGACGTTGCACCGGGTACGGCATGCGCCAGTTGAAACCCGCCCCCACGGTGCTGTGGTAGCGCCCGAACTGGGTGATCACCGCCTGCTGGCCTTCTTGCACAATGAAAAAGCCTGTGCCCAGCCAGATCATCACGGCAATCGCCGCAATCACACCCAGACCCAGACGCGCACCTTTCATGTTCGGCTGAAAGCCACCGCCACCACCTGCGCCAGGCGGCTGGCCAGGACCCGATCCGCCGCGCCCGCCCATGAGCTTGCCCAGTTTCTGGTTCAGGTCACGCCACAACTCATCCAGATCCGGCGGACCGGCCTGGGGAGAGCGCCCGGGACGCTGCGGCTCGCGTGGCGGCTCGCGCGGTGGCTCCTGGGGCGCTTGATTGGAAGGAGGTTGCGCGCCCGTACTGCCGTCGTCGCCCCGCCCCCAGCGGCCATCGTTCAAATTGAACATGCCGCGAAGTCTGGCAAGCCCACCGGACGGAATCAACCGAAGTTTGTTGTTCATCTGAAGCAGATTTTTCATTGGATCAGCCATTGTGCCTAAATGTGGGACCGGTTTCGGGCGAATTCCCGGGTTCCATGACATTTTGTGGGTGTTCTTCGAATTCGTCAGCGGCCACGCCCACCAAGGCGCGCTGGGCCAGTGCCTCGCGTAGCGCGGACAAGCCCTGGCCATGAGCGGCACTGACAAAAATGCGCGGGACAGGACGGCCATCCACTTCGTAGTCGTCCTGCAGGCGTTGCGGTAGGCGCTGCGCAGGCAAGGCGTCCATTTTGTTGAAGACCAGCAACTGCGGCACATCGGCTGCGCCAATGTCGGCCAGAACCGATTGAACCTGAGCCATCTGCTCGGGGAAATCCGGGTTCGAGGCATCCACCACGTGCAACAACAGATCGGCTTGTGCGGCCTCTTGCAGGGTGGCTTCAAAGGCATCCACCAGCGTGTGCGGCAAATCGCGGATGAACCCCACGGTATCGGACAGCGAGACCGAACGTCCACGCCCCTCTTTGTCACCCAGGTAGAGCTGACGCGTGGTGGTGTCCAGCGTGGCAAACAACTGGTCGGCGGCATAGGTGCGCGCTTTTACCAGGGCATTGAACAAGGTGGACTTGCCTGCATTGGTGTAGCCCACCAGCGAGATGCCGAAATTGTCACGCCGATGGCGCTGGCGGCGCTGGGTCGAACGCTGCCGCTTGACCTTCTCCAGACGCTCACGGGTGCGCTTGATGGCCTCGCCGATCATGCGCCGGTCCAGCTCGATCTGGGTTTCACCCGGACCACCACGCGTGCCGATACCTCCGCGTTGGCGCTCCAGGTGCGACCAGCGCCGCACCAAGCGGGTACTGAGGTATTGCAAGCGCGCCAATTCCACCTGCAATTTTCCTTCGTGGCTGCGCGCGCGCTGGGCAAAGATTTCCAGGATCAGCAAGGTGCGGTCATTGACCGGCAAGCCCAGATGACGCTCCAGGTTGCGCTGCTGCGCGGGGCTCAGCGCCTGGTCAAACAGGATCTCGGTGGCATTGACCTCTGCAGCCTTGGCCTTGATTTCATCGGCTTTGCCACTGCCCACAAACAGCGCCGGATCGGGCGCCTGGCGTTTGCAGGTCAGACGTGCCACCGGGGTCAGGCCCGCTGTGCTCGCCAGTTGCGCAAGCTCTTCCAGCTCGGTGTCGAAATGCGGCAGCCCCAGGTCAACGCCAACGAGCAAGGCGTTGGCGGTCAGGGGGGAAGCGGAATCGATCAAGACTCGGCGGCTTCAGCGCCTTCGGCGGCGCTGAAATTCACCGCACGCCCGGGCACGATGGTCGAAATGGCGTGCTTGTAAACCATTTGCGTCACTGTATTGCGCAGCAACACGACGTACTGGTCAAACGACTCGATCTGGCCTTGCAGCTTGATGCCGTTGACCAGATAAATGGACACCGGCACGTGCTCGCGACGCAGCAGGTTGAGAAAAGGATCCTGGAGGAGTTGACCTTTGTTGCTCACGATATTCTCCGTGTTCAAAAATTATGTGAAGAAGGCATCACCTTACCACAGCCGAAAGACCTGGGTTGGATCAGTCTTCCTTGTAAGGGTTGTGCGAAGTTTTCATCTCGATGCGCAACGGCGTGCCTTCGAGCTTGAATTCCTTGCGGAAGCGGCCTTCCAGAAAGCGCTTGTAGGCGTCGGTCACATGCTCCAGCGAGTTGCCATGGACCACGATGACCGGCGGGTTCATGCCGCCCTGGTGCGCATAACGCAGCTTGGGCCGGAACATGCCAGCCCGTTTGGGCGACTGGAACTGCACAGCCTCCAGCAACAAGCGAGTGAGCACAGGCGTGGACATCTTGCACATCGCCGAGCGATAGGCCTGATTCATTGAATCCCACAAGGGGCCCAGGCCCTGGCGCTTGCGCGCGGAGATGAAATGAATGGTGGCGAATTTGAGAAACGACAGCCGGGTTTCGATCGAGCGGTGCAGCAACTCGCGCTGGTAATCATCGACCGCGTCCCATTTGTTCACAGCCAGCACCACGGCTCGGCCACTCTCCAGAATGTAGCCTGCAATGTGGGCGTCCTGGTCGGTCACGCCCTGGGTGGCGTCGAGCAGCAGCAACACCACATGCGCGGATTCAATCGCCTGCAAGGTTTTGACCACTGAAAATTTTTCAATTGCCTCAAACACCTTGCCCTTGCGTCGCAACCCCGCCGTGTCGATCAGGTCGTAGCGCTGACCGTTGCGCTCCAGCGGCACATGAATGGCATCGCGTGTTGTCCCAGGCATGTCAAAGGCGACCAGCCGCTCTTCACCCAGCCAGGTGTTGATCAGGGTGGATTTGCCCACATTGGGACGACCCGCGACCGCCAGGCGAATGACACCCTCCTCGGCGTCAGCCTCGTCGTCCTGTTCGTCCAGGTGCAAGGGTTCGAGCGCCAGCTCGACCATGCTGCGAATGCCCTGGCCATGCGCCGCCGAAACCGGCAGCACCTCGCCCAGGCCCAGCTCGTAGAACTCGGCCAGTTGTGCGCCTTCGCGCATGCCTTCGGCCTTGTTGGCCACCAGCAAGCAGGGCTTGCCCAGGCGTCGCAGGTAATTGGCGATGTCATGGTCCTGCGCAGACAAGCCATCGCGGGCGTCCACCACGAACACCACCACATCGGCCTCCGCCACCGCTTGCTGCGTCTGGCGGGCCATTTCCTTGTAGATGCCCGAGCTCGCATCGGGTTCAAAGCCCCCGGTGTCGATCACGATGAACTCGTGCTTGCCCAGACGGGCATTGCCGTAATGGCGGTCGCGTGTCAGGCCAGCAAAATCCGCCACGATGGCATCGCGCGACTTGGTCAGACGATTGAACAGCGTGGACTTGCCCACATTGGGGCGACCGACCAGTGCCAGAACAGGTTTCACAAATCAGGCCTTGATCAGGGGAAGCGCAGAGACTGCACCAGTCCCTTGCGCGAAACGAGCAGAAAACCGTTGGCCAGGGCCTGCGGTGCGCTGGCCAGCCCAACGTCATCGAGCGTGATGCGATTCAGCAAATCGCCATTGGCCAGTGACAACAGGTAGACGAAACCGGCGTCATCCGCCACCACCACCCCTTTGTCAGTGACCAGGGGGGCACTCAGGCGCCGGTAGCGCAGTCGATCGGTTTCCCACAGGCGCTCGCCATTGCTGCGTTGCCAGGTGGTGACGACACCATTGGACTCTGCACCCACCAGGAAGTTGCCGTTGCCCGACAAACCTTGATCGCTGACTGCTGGGCGCGTCCACATCACGCCACCGCGCGCAGCGTTGACACAGCCTGCCTGCGCCAGAAAAGCGCGGGCACAGACGCTGTCACCCACTCGGCTGACCGGGGCCACGATGTCCACCAGGCGTTCCAGGTCGTTGGTGCCACGCGGCGTGGCCAGCGGCGCATCCCAGCGCAAGGCGCCAGTGGTGGGGTTCAGACCCACGAGTCGACCCGACAGACCGGCCACCAGGGTGTCGTTGACCGCAAGCAAAACGCCCGCTTGACGCAACACCAAGGGCTCACCCGGTCGCTGCTGGGTCCAAAGGACGCGGCCCGTGGCGCCATCCAGCCCCATCACAGAGCGGTCGGCCATCAGCACGAAGACCCGTTGGCCGGCCACCAGAGGCGGCGTGAAAGACTGGGCCGGCAACTTTTGACGCCACAGCACCTTGCCGGCTTGCAGCGTCACCAATTCGTTGGCGCGGGTGACCACGGCGAAGCGCTCGCCATCCGATCCGACACCCGCACTCAAGGGCGCGCCCGCTTGTGCACGCCAGACTTCCTGACCAGTTCGTCCATCCAGCACATGCACCTGACCCTGGCTGTTGGCCAGGCCAACAAGGGTGGGCGTGATGGCAGGGCTCATGGGGAAATCCAATGCCCCCAAGGCAAACGACCAGCCTTTTTGCACATCCTGTTGCACCGGCACGCTGCCCAATTCAGCCGGTTTGGGCCGAGGCGAAGAGCCACAGGCGACCAGCAGCCCAGCCAGGGCCAAAACCGGTGTGATCTTCAGCCAGCGTGAAAAAGACCTGTTCACTGCTTTTTCTCCTGTGCCGCGGGGTCGACGCCCAGCGCAGCCAATTTCACCTCCACCAGGGCGCGGTAATCGCCGCGCGCATCCAGGCCTTTCCAAGCCTTGAGGTAGAGATCACGTGCTTCGCTGCGCTTGTCCTGCAGCAAGGCAATGTCACCCAGCCGGTCAGCCACCAGGGGCTCGAAAGCAGGCGCAAAGGAAGCGCTGAGCGCTTGTCGCGCCTGATCCAGGGCTTTGGATTCCATTGCCAGTGCAGCCAGACGCAAACGTGCCAGGGCCACCAGACCAGGGTCGGAGGCCTTGTCCACCACCCAGGCCAGTGCGGCGCGGGCTTTGTCGTTTTGCCCCTTGTCCTGGAAAGTGCGCGCGGCCATCAGCGCAGCCTGGTGTGCAAATGTGGTGCGTCCGAATTTGTCCTGAATGTCTGCCAGTGAACGCTCCAGCAAAGCCAGGTCCGCGCCCATGGCTGCACGTTCCACCGTGTCATAAAGCACCGCCGATTGCGTGGCTTGCTGCCGCTGCCAGTAATTCCAGCCATTCCAGGCCGCATAGGCCCCCAGCACCGCGATCAGCGCCCACGAAATCAGGTTGCCCCAGCGCTTCCAGAAGTGCTTGAGTTCATCGAGTTGTTCTTGTTCTTCGAGGTCGAGATGGGTGGCCATGGTGTCAATAAAGGGGAGGAAACCGAAAAAGTGCCGCTGGGCGAAGAGATCTCAGCATATGCTCGATTGTAGGCTTGCCGCCCATTGCAGCACCTGCCCCAGGGATTCGGCGCGCTGGGCCCCCTGCCCGTCACGCAAGGACTTGACGGTGACTTCACCACGCGCGAGTTCCTCTGCGCCAAAAATCAACGCGTAGCGTGCGCCGCTGGCGTCGGCCTTTTTGAACTGGGACTTCATGCTGCCCATGCCTTCGCCCGTGCCAGCGTGCATTTGCACAGCCACGCCAGCGGCACGAAGCGCCTGAAGCGTCTGAAAGACTTGCGGCAAGGCCGCGCTGTCGGGAACGATGGCGTAGGCATCCAGTGTCGGCGCATCCAGCGGCAACTGCTGCGCCTTCAGCAGTTCCAGCACCCGCTCCACACCCAGTGCCCAGCCCACGGCAGGCGCCGGCTTGCCACCGACCTGTTCGATCAGGTAGTCATAGCGCCCGCCTCCACACAGCGTGCCTTGCGAGCCCAGGTGTTCGGTGATGAACTCGAACACCGTGAGGTTGTAATAGTCCATGCCGCGCACCAGGCGGGGATTGACGCGGTAGCTCACACCATGGGCGTCGAGGATGTCACGCACGGTTTGGAAGTGCTGCAACGATGCCTCGCCCAGAAAATCGATGAGCTTGGGCGCAGCTTCCACCAGGCCTTGCATGGCGGGATTCTTGGTGTCCAGAATGCGCAAGGGGTTGCTGTGCAAACGACGCCTGGCGTCTTCGTCGAGCGCATCGGCATGCTGTTCGAAGTAGGCAATCAAAGCGGTGCGGTGCTGAGCGCGCTCGGCCGGTTGACCCAGGCTGTTGAGTTCCAGTCGGATGTCCTTCAGGCCCAGCGCCTGCCACAGGCTGTGGGCCAACAAAATCAGCTCGGCATCGACCTCGGCACCGGGGAATCCCAAGGCCTCGGCGCCAATCTGATGAAACTGGCGATAACGCCCGCGTTGTGGCCGTTCGTGCCGAAACATCGGCCCCATGTAGTAAAGACGCTTGCCACCGTCGTAGAGCAGGTTATGTTCAACCACAGCACGCACCACACCGGCCGTGGCTTCAGGGCGCAAGGTCAGTTGCTCGCCGTTGAGGCGATCTTCAAAGGAGTACATCTCCTTCTCGACAATGTCGGTGACTTCACCCAGGCCGCGCACAAACAAGGCCGTGGGTTCCACGATGGGCGTTCGGATGTTGCGGTAGGCATGACGGCGCATCAGCTGTCGCACAATCTCTTCCAGCGTCTCCCAGCGTCCGGAATCGGACGGCAACAGGTCGTTCATGCCTTTGACGGCGGTGATTTTGTCAGCCATGTTGTTTCGGTGGCACGCTGCCAAAGCGTTGCGCAATGTAGTTCTCGACGATTTGATGAAATTCCTGCGCAATGTTGTCACCGCGCAAGGTCATGGCCTTTTGGCCATCAATGAAAACCGGCGCCGCCGGTGCCTCTCCTGTGCCTGGCAGGCTGATGCCGATGTCGGCATGCTTGCTCTCACCCGGGCCGTTCACAATGCAGCCCATCACGGCCAGCTTGAGGTTTTCCACACCAGGATAGCGGTTGCGCCAGACCGGCATCTGGGCGCGCAGATGGTCATCGATCTGCTTGGCCAATTCCTGAAAGGTGGTGCTGGTGGTGCGACCGCAGCCGGGGCAAGCCGTGACACTGGGCACAAAGATTCGCAAGCCCAGGGACTGCAGGATCTCGGCGGCGATCACCACTTCCTGTGTGCGGGATTCGCCAGGCTGGGGCGTCAGCGACACACGAATGGTGTCACCGATGCCCTCTTGCAACAAGATCGACAGGGCTGTGGCCGAGGCCACGGTTCCCTTGGTCCCCATGCCGGCCTCGGTCAGCCCCAGATGCAAGGGATAACGGCATCGCTGCGCAAGCGCGCGGTACACCGCGATCAGGTCTTGCACGCCACTGACTTTGCAACTCAGCAGGATTTGATGTGCGGGCATGCCCAGCGATTCCGCATGCCGTGCCGAGTCAATGGCAGATGTGATCAAGGCTTCGTACATCACCTGGCGCGCTTGCCAGGGCGTGCTGCGCGTGGCGTTCTCGTCCATCAGACGCGCCAGCAACTCTTGGTCCAGGCTGCCCCAGTTCACACCAATGCGCACGGGCTTGTCCCAGCGCATGGCCGCCTCGATCATCTGGGCAAACTGGCGGTCATGCTTGTCACCCTTGCCCACATTGCCAGGATTGATGCGGTATTTGGACAAGGCCTGGGCGCAATCGGGATACTCCGTGAGCAGGCGGTGGCCGTTGTAGTGGAAGTCCCCAATCAGTGGCACATCAATGCCCATCCGATCCAGCTGTTCGCGGATCGCTGGCACGGCCTGCGCCGCCTCGGGTGTGTTGACCGTGATGCGGACCATCTCCGATCCAGCCAACGCCAGCGCCTTGACCTGGATCGCCGTGCCAATCACATCGACGGTATCGGTGTTGGTCATCGATTGGACACGCACCGGTGCATCGCCTCCGACCGTGACCACGCGATCGCCCCAAACCACACGCGCTTGCAGGGTTTGGCGCGCAGCTGCTGCGGCCAGGGCAATGGGTTGTTCCGAAAAACTCATGGCAGCTTGGCAGGTACTGCGCCCGGCGTTACGGGCGTCACCACCGTGCCTGGTGTCACCGCGGGTTCGGGTGTCGGTGCCGGTGCTGACCCGTCCTGTGTCGGTGCCGGTGCAACCTCGGTACCCTGGGCAGGCAAAACATCGGACACACTCTTGGCAGGCATGCTGGAAGAGGCGCCTCGCCCCGGAAAGCCCAGGCCAGCCCAGGTCAGCAAGACCGCCAGCAAGGCGCCGCCAAACATCAGCCACTGAGGCGGAACGCGACGACTGTAGACGCCAGAGCCCGAGTGCATCGGCATGGGACTTTGCATGCCACTGGACACCGACACCAGCGGTTCGACTGCAGGCATCATTTCCTGACCGGGCATCATGCTCAGCACGGCGGCCGGATCCATGTGCAGGTAGCGACAGACGCTCATGGCCAGCGCACGTGCGAAGACCAGATCGGGCAAGGCTTCAAAGCGGTTGGCTTCCAGCGCCTCCAGCTTGGCCGAAGGCACTTTGAGCGATGCCGCCAGTATGGAGATATGGAGCCCTTTGGCCTCTCGGTATTGACGCAACAAGGCACCTGCACTGTTGGCGGGTGGTTGCGTTGCGGCGCTGGGCTGTGCAAGATTGGAAGAGTCGGTCATGGGCAAAAGTCCGAGGGACGGCTCGCTGAAAAAAGCTGAAAAACGAGGGGTTGCTGTGGATTCTGCACCAGAATCCGCACCTCACCGCTCATGACGATGCGGGCCGCAGGGGGATCACCCGCTGGCGCGCCATGCGCGCCTCTACACCGGTGCGGTCTTTCACATCACCGGCCAGCTGGCCACAGGCCGCATCAATGTCGTCGCCACGGGTCTTGCGCACGGTGGTGACCAGACCAGCTCGTTGCAGGATTTCCGCAAAGGCCTGGACCTGGGGCTGGGCCGAGCGCTTCAGGCCCGACGCCGGGAATGGGTTGAACGGGATCAGGTTGAACTTGCAGGAAACAGGCTCGCCCTGCCGTGGACGCACCAGATCGATCAGGGCCTGGGCATGCTCGGGCTGATCGTTGACGCCATCCAGCATGCAATATTCGAAGGTGATGAAATCGCGCGGGGCATGGTCCAGATAGCGACGGCAGGCGGCCAGCAACTCCGCCAGTGGGTATTTGCGGTTCAGGGGTACCAGCGAGTCACGCAGCGCATCTGTGGGCGCATGCAAGGAAACGGCCAGAGCCACCGGACAATCCTCGCCCAGACGGTCCATCATGGGCACCACCCCTGAGGTGGAGACGGTCAGACGTCGACGGGACAGGCCATAGGCATGGTCGTCCAGCATGACACGCAATGCGGGTACCAAAGCGCTGTAGTTCTGCAATGGCTCGCCCATGCCCCTCATCACCACATTGCTGATGACACGCTCGTCGCTGCCGAGGCGCTGGCGCAGGAAATGTTCGGCAAACCACAATTGTGCAACGATTTCGCCCGTACTCAGATTGCGGCTGAAGCCCTGATGGCCGGTCGAGCAAAAACGACAGCCGACCGCACATCCCGCTTGCGAGGACACGCACAGAGTGCCCCGATCGTCTTCGGGGATGAACACGGTTTCGACGGCATTGCCATCGCCCACATCGAACAGCCACTTGAGGGTGCCGTCGGCGGATTCGTGTTGTGAAACAGGGGTGAGCGGCGCGATATGGGCACAGGTTTTCAGCTTGTCACGCAAGGACTTCGCCAGATCGCTCATCTGGTCGAAATCCCGGGCACCCTTGTGGTGAATCCACCGAAAAAGCTGGGTTGCCCGAAATTTTTTCTCGCCCAGTCCCTCGCAAAACTCGGTCAACCCCTGGCGATCGAAGTCGAGCAGGTTGACCGTCATGGCAAAGGGACTGAATGCCTGCGCGCAGGCTTCAGCGGCTGTAAACGTTCATGCCGGCGAAGAAAAAGCCCACTTCGACCGCAGCGGTCTCAGGGCCATCAGAGCCGTGCACGGCGTTGGCATCAATGCTGTCTGCGAAGTCAGCGCGAATGGTGCCAGCGGCAGCTTTCTTGGGATCGGTGGCACCCATCAGGTCACGGTTCTTCAGGATGGCGCCTTCGCCTTCCAGCACCTGGATCATGACCGGACCGGACACCATGAAGTCGACCAGGTCCTTGAAGAAGGGACGCTCTTTGTGCACAGCGTAGAAGGCTTCGGCTTCGCCGCGTGACAGATGCGCCATGCGCGCAGCAATGACCTTCAGGCCTGCAGCTTCGAAACGGGCATAGATCTGACCGATCACGTTCTTGGCAACGGCATCCGGCTTGATGATGGAGAGGGTACGTTCGATGGCCATGTGAGACTTCCTGTTGGTTTTCAAAGAAATTTTGCCTTTTTGGCAAAGCCTCTTATTTTAGCCTGAGAACAGGGTTTCCCCTTGACTTCCAGGGATTCAGGAACGCCCACGGCCTCCACGCCCACCGCCGCCGCCGCGTTTGCCTGGTCCCTGGCGCATGCGGTTGAAACTGTCCGCGCCAATGTAGCCAACCGAGGTTTTCATCGGGTCAGGCTGTCCGCCACCTGCAGGACTGCTGCGGCGGGTCTTGTCACGCCGGGGCTGCTCGCCCTGCGTGGGCTTGCCGTTCGGGCGTGACGGACGAGGACCATGCCCCTGCCCTGCCAGTCGCTCCTTGCGCCCCGGGGAAGGTGATGATGTCCCCATGCGCCCGGGTTGCATGCCCACGGCTTGCATCAAGGCCCGAATATCCCGCTCATCCAGTTCCATGAAAGCGCCGCGTTTCAGGCCACGCGGCAACACCATGGCGCCATAACGGATGCGGATCAATCGGCTGACCGCATGGCCCACAGCTTCCAGCAGTCGCCGGACCTCGCGATTGCGCCCTTCGCTGATGGTCACGCGGTACCAGCAGTTGGAGCCCTCACCACCACCATCCTCGATGCTGGAAAACTGGGCAGGACCGTCGTCCAGTTGAACACCGTCGAGCAGGCGCTGCTTTTCTTCATTGGACAGTGCGCCAAGCACGCGCACGGCGTACTCACGCTCCAGACCAAAGCGCGGGTGCATCAACTGATTGGCAAGCTGCCCCGAACTGGTGAACAGCAACAGGCCCTCGGTGTTCAGGTCCAGACGCCCCACCGACTGCCATTTGCCTTGCTGCAGGCGCGGGAGTTTGCGAAACACTGTGGGACGGTTCTGCGGATCGTCATGCGTCACCACCTCACCCACGGGCTTGTGGTACGCGATCACACGTGCCGGCGGCGGCTCGATGCGCACGCGGATCGGCTTGCCATTGACCTTGACCTGGTCACCGTACTGGATGCGCTGGCCAATGTGGGCAGGTTCGTTGTTGACCGAAATCCGGCCCTCCAGAATCAGCTGCTCCATCTCCAGTCGCGAGCCCAGGCCAGCCTGGGCCAGCACCTTGTGCAATTTGGGCGACTCGGGTTGAGGCAACAACACCCGCTTGGGCGGCGCGGCTTCATCCTGATCGGCCTGAACATCGAAATCGCCAGAGATCACATCCGAAAAGCGGATGGCCTCGTTGTCCTGGGTTTCAGGCAACGCCGACTGCACGTCCTCGTGGGGTGGCTCAGGTTGGGTCGCGTCGTTCATCACTTGTCTCGGTCTCGTCAACGGGCTCGGCTACAGCTGGCGGCTCGGCGCCGTCGTGAGGCACGACGACCTCGGCTTCGACAGGCTCCAGACGCATTTGGGCATCATCGGTTGAAGGCTCTTGCAGTGCAGCCAGGGCTTGAATTTGGGCGGCGGGGCTTTCCAGCATGGGCAACTGGTCCAAAGAAGACAGGCCCAGATCGTCCAGGAACTGGCGGGTCGTGGCATACAGGCCAGGGCGGCCCACGGTTTCACGGTGGCCAATGACTTCAACCCAGCCGCGGTCTTCCAGTTGCTTGATCACCAGGGAGTTGATGGTGACGCCTCGAATGTCTTCCATATCGCCACGCGTCACCGGCTGACGGTACGCGATGATGGCCAGGGTTTCCATGGCTGCACGCGTGTACTTGGGCGGCTTTTCAGGATGGAGTCGGTCCAGGTATTCTCGCAATTCGGGGCGGCTTTGAAAGCGCCAGCCCGAGGCGACCTGCACCAATTCGACGCCGCGCTGAGACCAGTCCTCCTGGAGGCCAGCCAGCAGGCTCTTGACCGTGTCAGCCCCGAGTTCGTCGTTGAACAGCACGCGCAAATCTCGCACCGTCAGGGGTTGCGGCGAGCAAATCAAGGCGGTCTCAAGGATACGCTTGGCATCCACCGTGTTCATGGGTTGTTTCCGGAGTAAGAGCCCATTGGGGGCGTTCATTCAGTGGCGAATCGCGTGACGGTACGCCAGGGGTTCAGGTCGTTTCAGACCGGTTTTTCATTGTAGCGCAGGCCCAAACTGGCCATGGCGCCCAGGATCTCGCCGGGCAGGGGCGCCTGAAACGACAGCGGTTCGGTCGTCTGAGGATGGGCCAACGAAAGCCGGAAAGCATGCAGGGCCTGTCGTGCCAGCCCCGCCATGGGTTGTCCACCGTAGAGCAGATCGCCGAGCAATGGAAAGCCTCGATGCGCCAGATGCACCCGAATCTGATGCGTCCGCCCGGTATGCAACCGGCAATGGACCAGACTGGCTTGCTGCGTGGAGACCAGCCCCGTCACCGTGGTCTGGGCCGTTTTGCCAGGTTGATGCGCCAGATCCACCACAGCCATGCGCAAACGGTTTCGGGGATCGCGCCCCAGAGGGGCGTCGATCTCTTGAACCTGCCCTTCAGGCCAATGCCCATGGACGATGGCCAGGTATTCGCGCTGGACCTCGCGTCTGGCAATCATGCCCACCAGCGCATCCATGCAAGCGCGCGTGCGCGCCACAAGCATCAAGCCGCTGGTGTCCTTGTCCAGTCGGTGGACGATGCCCGCGCGCGGCAGCGTGGTCGCCAGCGGGTCCAGGGCCAGCAAACCATTGAGCAAGGTCCCACTCCAGTTCCCTGGGGCCGGATGCACCACCAAGCCCGCCGGTTTGTGGACCACGCGCAGGCAGGGATCTGCGTAGACCGTGTCCAGTTCCATGGCCTGTGGCACAAACGCCTGGCTTTGGGCCGTGGGTCGCAACTCGATGCGCAGGCCCTGCCCTGCTTTCATGCGCAAAGAAGGTTTTTCCAGCAGCCTGTCGTCGGTCTGCAGACAGACAGCACCCTGCTCGATCAATTGTTGGAGGTAACTGCGCGAAAACTCGGGAATCAGGTGGGCCAGCACACGATCCAGACGCTCACCATGGTGCTGCGCAGACACCATGAGCTCGCGCCACTCCGACTCAACGGCAACGTCTTCGTGTTCCTCGACATCCCCCAGGGGGGCGGGCTTGTCGGATAATGGCTGTTTGGCGTGATTCAAAAAGGTGACCTGTGCTGCAACGCTTGCAATTATCCGTGCTTCTCAGTCTGGCTGTTCTGGCCGGTTGCGCAACCAGTGAAGCAGACTGGACTGCGGGTTGGTCGCCTGAAAAACTGTACGCGGAAGCCAAGGACGAGCTCAACAACAAGCTCTATGACAAGGCCATCACGCTGTACGAAAAGCTGGAGGGCCGTGCCGCAGGCACGCAACTGGCGCAACAGGCCCAACTGGAAAAAGCATACGCCCAGTACAAGAACGGCGATCCGGTGCTGGCCGTGGCCACGCTGGACCGGTTCATCAAGATCAACCCGGCCAGCCCGGCCCTGGACTACGCCCTCTACCTCAAAGGGATCGTCAACTTCAACGAAGACCTGGGGATGCTGTCGTTCATTTCCCGACAGGACCTGTCCGAGCGTGATCAGAAAGCTGCCAAGGAATCGTTTGAGGCGTTTCGCGAACTGGTAACCCGTTTCCCCGATTCGAAATACAGCGAAGACGCCCGGCTGCGCATGCGCTACTCGGTGAACATCCTGGCCAAATCGGAAATCAATGTGGCGCGGTTTTATATGCAAAAAGGTGCCTATGTGGCGGCCATTAACCGCGCCCAGGCCGCATTGAACGATTACCGCGATGTCCCTGCGCTGGAAGACGCCCTGCGCATTCTCATCGAATGCTATGATAAGCTGGGCCTCACGCAATTGCGTGACGACACGCGCCGCGTTCTGGCGCAATCCTTTCCAGAAGCCAGCAAACCAGTCGTCACGGATCCGAAGAAATCGGCCCCGTGGTGGAAGCTTTGGTAAGACGGCGCAAGCCTTCCAGCAAGGCCGGCTCGGAGGAGGCTCTGGCCATGGGTGGCAAGGCATCCATCAAACGTCGACCATAGCCCGTGGTGATCAGGCGGTTGTCGCAAACCACCAGCACGCCACGGTCGGTTTCCCGACGGATCAGACGCCCGGCGCCCTGCTTCAAAGCCACCACGGCCTCGGGCAAGAAATAATGGTTGAACGGACTGCGGCCCAGGGCCTCCAGGCGTTTGCCCCGCGCCTCGACCATGGGATCGTTGGGCGGAGGAAACGGCAGTTTATCGATGATCACGGCTTGTAGCGCCTCGCCCGGCACATCAAAGCCCTCCCAGAAGGTGGCCGAGGCCACCAGCACACAACCGCGTCGGGCGTGCGCATCGCCCGCGCGAAAACGGTCCATGAGTTCACGCTTGGAGCCTTCCCCTTGCACCAGCACCTCCAGCCCGGGTTCGTCGCCCAGCTGTTGGCGCAAGGTGTCGCCGATCTGTCGCAAGGCGCGCAGCGTGGTGGTCAGCACCAGCGTGCGGCCGCCCAGAGCGCGCACAATTTTCTCGGACAGTGCGGCCACCTGCGGCGTGTGCTGGGGGTCACTCGGGCGAACCACATCGCGCGGCACAAACAACACAGCCTGCTTGCTGTAATTGAAGGGACTTTGAACCTGGAGGACACGGGCATCGGCAAGACCACAAGGCTCGGTGAACCAGCGCAGCGTCGCGTCGTCTCCCAACGTGGCAGAGGTAAATATCCAGCTGCGTGGGCGGGCATCGTCATCGCGCCAGGGCGCAGCCTCCTCGGCCAAGGGCGCTGCGGGAAGCTCATCCCCGGCCGCTTCTGACACAGGCGCGCCCAGCATCCGGGTGCGGACCGTTTCGGCAATGTCCAGGGGGGCTTGCATCAGACGCGCCCAATGCCCCAGATCAACCCAACGCACCGACCCCAAAGGAGCAGGCTCACCAAAAGCGGCCAATTGAACCAGAATTTCCTGCACGCGCTCGGACAGGCGAACGAAATCGGGCGCCACTTCCAGCACCGCTTCCAGGGCCTCCAGCAAAGACTCTGCTGCGCTTTGGACCGTGTTCAGCATGTCACGCCAAGCCGCTTCGTCCACGCCATCGGGCGTGTTGCCCGTCCAGGCCAGCTTGCCAGCTTTGTCACCGGCCCCCAGTAGCAGGCGTAAATCACGGGCCGCCAGCTCCAACTGCGCACTCAGGCCTTGCCAATCGGTCTGGCCACGCGCCAGGCTCAGGCCCGCCACGAGCAAATCGCGTGACAGGTCAATCAACTGGGAAGAGCTGAGCTGTCGCCCCAGAAACTGCACACCGGTCTCATTCAGCTGATGGGCTTCGTCAAAAATGGCCACGCGCACCGATGGCAGCAACTCTGCCATGCCGGATTCGCGCACAGCCAGATCGGCAAAAAAGAGGTGATGGTTGATGACCACGACGTCGGCCGCCAGTGCCTCGCGCCGCGCCGCCATCACATGGCAGGTTTTATGGTGCTCACAATCGCTGCCCAGGCAGTTGTCACGGTTGGAGGTGATCCACGGCAACAGGGATGAGCGCTCGTCCAGGCCCGGCATTTCTGCCAGATCGCCCGTGCGGGTGGCTTGCGCCCAGGTTTCCACCTTGGCCAGCATGTGCACGCTTTGCCGATCGGGCAGCAGGGCCTCGCTGCGTGCCAGCGCAAGACGGTAGGTGCACAGGTAGTTGCCACGGCCTTTGAGCAAGGCCATGCGGACCGGCAGGTTCAAGGCTTTCGCCAGACCTGGCAAATCCCTTGAAAAGAGCTGGTCTTGCAGGGCCTTGGTGGCGGTCGAGATCAGCACCCGCTCGCCGCTGAGCAATGCTGGCACCAGATAGGCAAAGGTTTTACCCACACCCGTGCCAGCCTCCACCACCAGGGCTCCACCCTGGTCGACCGTTTCGGCCACCGCACGGGCCATCTCGGTCTGACCAGCGCGTGGCTGGAAATGAACGTCCCAGCGTGACAAAGGCCCCTCTTCAGAGAAGGCCTCCATCACCAAGGTGCTCAGTGGCATGCTGGCCATGGAACTCAGGCCGGTTCGCCGGGATCGAGCAGGTTTTCCAGGCGCGTGATCTGATCGCGCAAGGCCAGCTTTTTCTTCTTCAAGCGGCGCAGCATCAACTCGTTGACTGGCGACTCGTGGACCAGGCGATCCACAGCCGCATCCAGATCGGCATGTTCCATCCGCAACTCAATGAGTTGTCGCTCCGGTGAGCGCAGGTTGTCACTCATGGGTTGGGCCCTCCGGGCAGGTTTGGAGGCACAGGCAATGGTGCGGCCAGGGGCTTTTGGCGCTCGAGACGCTGTTGCGCCTTGGCAGCGCGATGGGTTGCGGCATCCTGAAGTTTTCGTGCATGGTCTTGCGCATTGGCCTCTTCTTGCGCTGCTGTGGGACGGGATTTGTCGCGCGGCAGGCCCTCGCCGTGCGTGGTTGCGGCAGGCTCGGCACGGGGCTGGTTTTTCTCAAGATTTTTTTGCGCCGCATTCTGCTGCTTTTGAACCGCCTGGGCCCGTCGCTGCGCAGCATCTTCCAGCGCCTGGGGCGACTGACGTGCCGCCAGGCGTTCCTTGTGCGATGCCGCTTTTTCAGCTCGCTGGGCGGCGTCCAGGGCTTGCTCTTGCATCCGGATCTTTTTGGTGCTTTCGCGCTGGCGTGTCATGGCTTCTTGCTTGCAGTCGTTGACAGCAAAACGCTGATAGCACTGCTCGACCTCCTGTGCATAACGGCGCTCGATCTCGAGGCGTTGACGGCTCAGTTGTTCGCGCTCGGGCACCTCCTCGCTGGCAATCACCTGCGAAGAATGCACAGCCATGCCAAGGCACATCAGCCCGTAATAGCCGAAGCAAATGGCCCCATTGCGACGCCTCATGTGAGACCAGTGTCGACGGTGCGGCGTTCCAGCGCCAGAAATTCCGCCGATTGCATTTCTTTCAAACGCGAAATGGTGCGTGGAAATTCATGCGCCAAGGGGCCTTCGGTATAAAGTTGCTCGGGCTCGACTTCGGCAGACAGCATCAGTTTGACGCGGCGGTCGTAGAGCACATCGATCAGCCAGGTGAAGCGCCGCGCCTCGGAAGCCATGCGCACAGGCATGTGTGGCACATCGCTGAGCATCACCGTGTGGAATTGCGTCGCGATTTCAAGGTAATCGTTTTGCGAGCGCGGCCCACCGCACAGGGTTTTGAAGTCAAACCAGACCAGACCGCCCGCTTTGCGACGTGCCCGGATTTCGCGTGCCTCAATGTGCAGCACCGGGTCTTCATCGTGGGTTTCGGCAAGCCGGTTGAAGGCGTCGGTCATGGCCTGGTCAGCCTGCTCGCCCAAGGGTGTGTGGTACAGGTCCACTTGCTCCAGAGTGCGACGCCGGTAGTCCGTCCCGTTGTCCACATTGATGACTTCCAGTTTCTGATTCAGCAAGGCAATGGCTGGCAAGATGCGGTCACGGTGCAGGCCGCCGGGATACAGGTCATCGGGCCGAAAGTTGGAGGTCGTGACGAAGCCCACGCCATTGGCGAACAAGGCATCCAGCAGCCGGTGCAGGATCATGGCGTCGGTGATGTCCGCCACGTGGAACTCATCAAAGCAGATCAGTTTGTAGCGCTTGGCAATGCGCTGCCCCAGCACATCCAGTGGGTTCACCGTGCCTTGCAGGTCGCGCAATTCACGGTGCACCTCACGCATGAACTCATGAAAATGCAGGCGGGTTTTGCGTTGAATGGGCACGGCACCGTAAAAGCAATCCATCAGAAAGCTTTTGCCGCGGCCAACGCCGCCATACATGTAAACACCCCGTGGAATTTCAGGGCGATGGATCAACTTCTTCAGTGGGTTGGAGCGACGCGCCTTGTAGGCCGCCCAATCCTGGGCGCAACGCTCCAAAGCGTCCACCGCCCGGCGTTGGGCGGGGTCGCTCTGGAAGCCTCGGATCTGAAGTTCTTGCTCGTAAGCGTGTCGTACGGACATGCCCGAATGCTAACCTCAGAAGTTAAGGGTACGCTTGTCTACGGCCAATGCGGCCTCTTTGGTCGCTTCGCTCAAAGACGGGTGTGCATGGCAAATCCGGGCAATGTCCTCGGCGCTGGCCTTGAATTCCATGGCCACGACAGCTTCGGAAATCAATTCACTGGCCATCGGGCCCACAATGTGCACCCCCAGAATTTCGTCCGTGGCGGCATCGGCCAGGAACTTGACCATCCCCGTGGTATCCCCCAGGGCGCGCGCGCGGCCATTGGCCAGAAAGGGGAAGGTGCCGGCCTTGTAAGCCACGCCATCGGCCTTGAGTTGTTGCTCGGTACGGCCAACCCAGGCGATTTCGGGGCTGGTGTAGATCACCCAGGGAATGGTGTTGAAATTCACATGCCCATGCTGGCCAGCAATGCGCTCGGCGACCGCCACGCCCTCTTCCTCGGCCTTGTGCGCCAGCATCGGGCCGCGCACCACATCCCCCACCGCCCAGACATTGGGCAGATTGGTTTTGCAGTCCCCGTCAACCACGATGGCACCGCGCTCATCGAGTTGCAAGCCTACGGCCTGCGGGTTAAGGCCTGTGGTATTGGGCACGCGACCAATGGAGACAATCAGCTTGTCTACATCCAGGCTCTGGGCTTCGCCTTTGGCATTGGTATAAGCCACCGACACGCCCTTCTTGCCGTTCTTGATCTCGCCAACCTTGACGCCGAGTTCGATCTTCAAGCCTTGCTTGTCGAAAGCCTTCTTGGCTTCCTTGGCGATCTGCTCGTCAACGGCCCCCAGGAAAGTCGGCAAACCTTCCAGAATGGTGACTTCCGCGCCGAGTCGGCGCCAGACCGAGCCCATTTCCAGACCGATCACGCCTGAGCCGATCAAGGCCAGTTTCTTGGGCACCGTGCCCAGACGCAGTGCGCCGTCATTGGACAGCACGTTGACCTCGTCAAAGGCGACGCCAGGCAACGCACGCGCGCTTGAGCCCGTGGCCACGATGATGTGCTTGCCGATGAGCGACTCTTCCGCCTGGCCAGACACCTTGACTTCGTACCCCCCCTCGGCGGCTTTCACAAATGAACCACGGCCATGGAAAAAGCTGACTTTGTTCTTTTTGAACAGGTACAGGATGCCGTCGTTGTTCTGCTTGACCACGAGGTCCTTGCGCGCCACCATTTTGGCCACGTCGATGCTCACCCCCTTGACATCGATGCCATGGTCGGCAAAGTGATGGTTGGCCTGATCGAAGTGCTCGGACGATTGCAGCAACGCCTTCGAGGGAATGCATCCCACATTGGTACAGGTGCCACCCGGTGCAGGGCCACCCGCGGCATTTTTCCATTCATCGATACAGGCCGTGTTGAACCCCAGCTGGGCGGCACGGATCGCGGCAATGTAGCCACCGGGACCACCCCCGATGACGATCACATCAAATTGTTTGCTCATCATGACTCCATCAGATGTCAAACAACAGACGCGCCGGGTCTTCCAGCGCCTCTTTCATCGCCACCAGGCCCAGCACGGCTTCACGACCGTCGATGATGCGGTGGTCGTAGCTCATGGCCAGGTAGTTGATGGGGCGCACCACGACTTGGCCATTTTCGACCACGGCGCGGTCTTTGGTGGCATGCACGCCCAGGATGGCCGACTGTGGCGGGTTGATGATGGGCGTGGACAGCATGGAGCCAAACACACCACCGTTGGAGATGGAGAACGTGCCGCCGGTCATTTCTTCGATGCCCAGCTTGCCATCACGCGCTTTCACGCCGAATTCGGCAATTTTCTTCTCGATGTCGGCAAAGCTCATCTGGTCGGCGTTGCGCAGGATCGGCACCACCAGGCCGCGTGGCGAGCCCACGGCAATGCCAATGTCAAAGTAGCCGTGGTAGACGATGTCGTTACCGTCCACTGACGCGTTGAGCACCGGGAATTTCTTGAGCGCATGCACCGCCGCTTTGACAAAGAAACTCATGAAGCCGATCTTCACGCCGTGCTCTTTTTCGAACTTGTCCTGGAAGCGCTTGCGCATTTCCATCACGGGCGCCATGTTCACTTCATTGAAGGTGGTCAGGATGGCGTTGGTCGATTGCGATTGCAGCAAACGCTCGGCCACGCGAGCGCGCAGGCGGCTCATGGGCACGCGCTGTTCCGGACGATCTCCCAGGTTCACGCTGGGTGCACTGACCTGGGGCAACGCGGTCGTGGGCGCGCCGGTGGGAATCACGGCGGCAGTGGACTTGACGCCCGATGCGACCGCACCCAGGACATCGCCTTTGGTGACACGGCCATCCTTGCCCGTGCCCGGCACAGAACCGGCGGCCAGATTGTTGTCCGCCATCAGCTTGGCGGCGGCGGGCATGGCCACGCCGGCCTTGCTGGCAGCCGCTGGTGCTGCCGCGGCGGCAGGCGCAGCAACCGGCGCTGCGGCAGCAGGAGCCGCAGCAGGCGCTGCTGCGCCGGCTTTGCCTTCGGTATCGATGCGCGCAATCAGCTGATCGGACACCACGGTGCCGCCATTGGCGACCACGAGTTCGGCCATCACGCCAGCGGCAGGCGCCGGCACTTCAAGCACAACCTTGTCGGTTTCGATCTCGATCAGGATTTCATCGGCGGCGACAGCTTCGCCGGCCTTCTTTTTCCATTGCAACAAAGTGGCTTCGGCCACAGATTCAGAGAGTTGCGGAACTTTGACTTCTACGATTGCCATGACTTGCTTTCAATAGTCTGAGTGTGTTTACTTGCTGAGAGTGAAGCCCTTGAGCTTGCCGAAGGCGCCTTCCACGAGGGCCTTTTGCTGCTCCTGGTGCAGATGCGAATAACCGACCGCCGGAGAGGCCGAGGCGGCGCGGCCGGAGTAACCCAGCTTCTGGCCGTCGAGCATGTTCTCGTGGATGTAGTGCTGCACAAAGAACCAGGCACCCTGGTTCTGCGGTTCGTCCTGCGTCCACACAATTTCGGTGGCATTGGGGTACTTCTTCAGCTCGGTGGCGAAGGCCTTGTGCGGGAACGGGTAGAGCTGCTCGATGCGCAGGATGGCCACATCGTTGGCGCCCATTTCCTCGCGCTTCTTGGCCAGGTCGTAATAAACCTTGCCTGAGCACACCAGCACGCGCTTGACCTTGTCGTTTTTCAGGTCCTTGTTCTCGGGGATCACGGTCTGGAAACCGCCCTTGGTGAACTCGGACAGCGGCGAGGTCGCGTCCTTGTTGCGCAGCAGCGACTTGGGCGTCATGATGATCAGCGGCTTGCGCAGGTTGCGCACCATCTGGCGGCGCAACACATGGAAGATCTGGCTGGCCGTGGTGGGCTGCACAATCTGCATGTTGGTGTCAGCGGCCAGCTGCATGAAACGCTCCAGACGCGCAGAGCTGTGCTCGGGGCCCTGCCCTTCATAGCCGTGGGGCAACATCAGGGTGATGCCATTGACACGGCCCCACTTGACTTCACCCGAAGCAATGAACTGGTCGATCACGACTTGCGCGCCGTTGGCAAAATCACCGAACTGCGCTTCCCAGATCACCAGGGTGTTGGGATCGTTGGAAGCATAGCCGTATTCATAGGCCAGCACGGCCTCTTCCGACAGGATCGAGTCGATCACGACAAACGGCGCCTGGTTTTCAGCGACGTTTTGCAGCGGCACATAGGTGCCTGTATCCCATTTTTCGCGACTCTGGTCATGAATCACGGCATGGCGGTGCGTGAAGGTGCCGCGGCCACAATCTTCGCCGGACAGACGTACCGGATAGCCACTGGCCACCAGGGACGCAAATGCCATGTGTTCGCCCATGCCCCAGTCGACATTGATGTCCCCACGGCCCATGGCAGCACGGTCGTCGTATACCTTCTTCACCAGCTGGTGGGGGGTAACGGTGCTGGGAATGGTGGTGATTTTTTCGGACAGGCGTTTCCACTCGGTCATGGGGATGGCCGTGTCGCCCGCATCAGTCCATTTCTTGCCAAGGAACGGTGCCCAATCGACGGCAAACTTGCTCTTGAAGTTGGTCAGCACGGGGTCGACTGTGTGACGACCGGCATCCAGGGCAGCACGGTAGGACTTGACCATTTCATCGCCCAGCGTTTCGCCCAGGCCTTGTGCGGCCAGGCGATCGGCATAGAGCTTGCGGGTCCCGGGATGTGCGCCAATCTTTTTGTACATCAACGGCTGGGTCAGGCTGGGCGTGTCCTGCTCGTTGTGGCCCAGCTTGCGGAAGCAGGTGATGTCCACCACGACGTCCTGGCGGAACGTCATGCGGAACTCGAGTGCCAGCTGGGTCGCCAGGACCACGGCTTCCGGATCGTCACCGTTAACGTGGAGCACCGGTGCTTCCACCATTTTGACGATGTCGGTGCAAAAGATGGTGGAGCGCATGTCGCGCGGATCGGACGTGGTAAAGCCAATCTGGTTGTTGATGATCAGGTGCACCGTGCCGCCCGTGGTGTAGCCACGAGTCTGGGCGAGTGCCAGGGTTTCCTGGTTGACGCCCTGGCCACCGAAAGCGGCATCGCCGTGCACCAGCACGGGCAGCACCTGGTTGCCCTTGGGATCATCACGACGGTCCATGCGCGCACGCACGGAGCCCTCCACCACGGGGTTCACGATTTCCAGATGCGACGGGTTGAAAGCCAGGCTCAGGTGGACCGGACCGCCGGGCGTGGCCACATCCGAGCTGAAGCCCTGGTGGTATTTCACGTCGCCCGAGGGCAACTCTTCAGGGGCCGTGTGATCGAACTCGGCAAACAAGTCCTTGGGCATCTTGCCCAGGGTGTTGACCAGCACGTTCAAACGGCCACGGTGGGCCATGCCAATCACGATCTCCTGAACGCCTTGCTGGCCTGCCGCCTGAATCAGTTCGTCCATGGCGGCAATGAAACTCTCGCCACCTTCCAGGGAGAAACGCTTCTGGCCCACGTACTTGGTGTGCAGGTAGCGCTCCAGGCCTTCCGCCGCAGTCAGGCGGTCGAGGATGTGCTTTTTCTTCTCGACTCCAAAGTTCGGCTTGCTGCGAATGGTTTCGAGCTTCTGCTGCCACCAACGCTTTTGCGCCATGTCAGTGGTGTACATGTACTCCACGCCCAGCGTGCCGCTGTAGGTTTCGCGCAGCGCGTTGAGCAGCTCGCGCAGGCTCATGCGGTCTTTGCCGAAAAAGGTGTTGCTGGTGTCGAACACGGTTTCCTGATCGGCATCGCTGAAACCGTAGAAGGAGGGTTCGAGTTCGGGAATATTGGGGCGTTCGGCACGCTTCAGGGGGTCCAGGTCGGCCCAGCGTTGCCCCACATTGCGGTAAGCCGCGATGAGTTGCTGCACTGCAGTGCGCTTGCGCCCCATCTCGGCATCGGCGCTGGCCATGACGACCTTGGTGCCACCTTGCTTGGCGCGCTCGGCGAAAGCATTGATGACGGGCATGTGGGGCACATCGCGGGCTTGGGAGCCGTCAACGGCGGGGACATGCTGAAGTGCGTCGAAATACTGGCGCCAGGAATCGGGCACACTGCCGGGATTGGCCAGATAGTTTTCGTACATCTCTTCGACGTAAGGCGCGTTGCCCCCGAAGAGATAGGTATTGCCTGAATAGGCTTGATAGACGGACGATGTCTCACTCATTGCGCTGACCTCCGTTTCCCTGCAGGAAACATTAGCTGGTTGGAAAAACCTTCCGCGACACGGCTGAACCGGTTGGCGGATGCGACTGTGGCTGGAAGGGGCCTAGTACATCCGCAATTGTGCCACCGATTCAGCGCGGCCCTTTTCTTTTTATTTTCGGCCTTTTCAGGCCGGTGTCAGGAAATCATTGCCTGGATCTGCTGCAAGGCGCTGGGATCCTCGATGGTGGTGAGGTCGCCAGGATCGCGCTTTTCGCAAACGGCCTGGATCGCCCGGCGCAGCAATTTGCCACTGCGGGTCTTGGGCAGAACAGTGACAAAACGCACGCGCGCCGGACGTGCCACGGCGCCCAGCTGTTCGTCCACCACTTTCATGATCTCGCCTTCCAGCTTCAGCTTGGCGGCCTCATCATCCAGCCCGCTGGCGTCCTTGACCACGGCAAAGGCCATGGCCACTTGCCCTTTGAGCTGGTCAGCCACCCCAACCACGGCGACTTCAGCCACATTGGGGTGACTGGAAATACTTTCCTCGATCTCACGGGTGCCCAAGCGATGCCCGGCCACGTTGATCACATCATCGGTGCGACCCAGAATGAAGAAATAGCCATCCGCGTCCCGGATACCCCAGTCAAACGTGGAATAGACCATCTTGCCGGGCACGCTGCTCCAGTAGGTTTTGACGAAGCGCTCGTCATCACCCCACACCGTTTGCAGGCAGCCGGGCGGCAGCGGGCCTTCGATGGCCACCACGCCTTTGGCACCGGCACCGGTCATTTCCTCGCCCGTGTTTTCATCCAGCAACTTGACGTTGTAACCGTACATGGGGACGCCCGGGCTGCCGAACTTGCTGGGCGCTTTTTCCACACCATTGGCAATCGTCAGAATCGGCCAGCCGGTTTCGGTCTGCCAGTAGTTGTCGATGATCGGCTTGCCCAGACTTTGGGCGATCCACTGCGCCGTGGGCTCATCCAGCGGTTCACCGGCCAGGAACAACGCACGAAGACTGGACAGGTTGTAACGGGTGAGAAAGGCCGGGTCCTGCTTCTTCAGCACACGCACTGCCGTGGGGGCGCTGAACATCACGGTGACCTTGTACTTCTCCACCAACTGCCACCAGATGCCGCCATCGGGGCGGGTCGGCAAACCTTCGTACATGATGGTGGCCATGCCAGCGATCAGCGGGCCGTAAATGATATAGCTGTGCCCCACCACCCAGCCAATGTCGCTGGTCGAGAAATAAGTCTCACCGGCTTTGCCCTGGAAGATGTGCTTCATGCTGGCCGCCAGGGCCACGGTGTAACCACCGGTATCGCGCTGCACGCCCTTGGGCTTGCCCGTGGTGCCCGAGGTGTACAGGGTGTAACTCGGATGGGTGGACTCGACCCATTCGCAGGGCACCTGGGTGTTCAGATGCTTTTGGCGCAGCGTGGCATAGTCATGGTCGCGTCCTTCGACGTGGGCAAACGCGGTGAGCTTGCGGTCCACGATCAGCACAGCACCAGGTTTGTGTTTGGACAAGGACACGGCCTCGTCCAGCAAAGGCTTGTAGGGCACAACCTTGCCACCGCGCGAACCGGCTTCGGAACTGATCACCACTTTGGGCGAAGCGTCCTCGATGCGCGAAGCCAGCGAGTGCGAGGCAAAGCCGCCGAACACCACCGAATGAATCGCGCCGATGCGCACACAGGCCAGCATCGCAAAAGCAGCCTCTGCGATCATGGGCATGTAGATCAATACACGGTCGCCCTTGCCCACGCCCAACTCCTTGAGAATGGCCGCCATGCGCTGCACTTCCTCGCTGAGTTCGCGAAAACTGTAGACCTTTTCCTGGTTGGTTTCGGTTGACACGAAGATCAGCGCGGGCTGGTCTGCGCGCTCTTCGAGGTGCCGATCCACGGCGTTGTGGCAGAGGTTGGTCGTACCGCCCACAAACCATTTGGCAAAGGGGGGCTTTTGGTAATCGCAGATCTGGGTCGGCGGGGTTTTCCAGTCGATCAACTGAGCCTGTTCGGACCAGAAACCGTCACGGTCTTCGATCGAGCGGCGGTGAAAATCTGCATACGCACCCATGGCGAGTCTCCTCAATTTGAATTCCAACTGAATTCATAATTATGAGGAGCGAGGTCTTGCAGCAAGCTGACTGCCATGCCGCCCCCCAACCCGCCACTGAAAGGCGCTGACGCGCCAGAGTGCTTACTTGATCAAGGCCTGGACCGCCTTGAACTGGGGGTGCTCAGCCGAGCGCAGCCATTCAAACGCCACCATTTCCGTGGTCAGCAGTTCCGCGCCAGCAGACGCCAGCCGGTCAAAGGCCGCATCGCGGTTGCGCTCGGTGCGCGAGGCACAAGCGTCCGTGACCACCCACACGTCAAATTCTTCTTCCAGCAGTTCCAGTGCCGTCTGCAGCAAGCACACATGCGCTTCACAGCCCGCGATCACGACGCTGTTGCGCGAGGGCGCCTGAGGCACGGCTTTCTGCAAATGCTTGGGCAGGCTTCGGGCATTGCCCTGCGGCGCCTTGGCCATCGGGCGCAGGCATTCCACCAGGCCTTCGGCACATGCGCTGAACGCCATCTTGGGCAGGGTTTCGCGGCACAAGGCGCGCATGGCCTCGGGGTTCGGGCCCAGCCGCTCGGGGTTCTGCTCGGTGCCCCAGGCGGGCACACGCATCAACTGGGCCAACTGGGCCAGGCGCAGACCATTGGCCAACACCGCTTCGCCCTCATGCAGGGCCGGCAGCAACCTGGCCTGGTAATCCACCAGCACCAACTGGGCGTCTTGGGCGTCGAGCAGCATCTCAGATCCTCACCACCACACGGCCACGCACCTGGCCATCCATCAGGGATTGCGCTTTGGCAATGGCCTGATCCAGCGACACCTCATCGATCATGGCTTCCAGTTTGGTGGGATCCAGGTCACGGGCCAGACGGTCCCAGGCTTGCTGGCGGCGTGCCAAAGGCGCCATGACCGAATCCACCCCCACCAAGGCCACATTGCGCAAAATGAAAGGCATCACGGTGGTGGGCAAGTCCATGCCCTGCGCCAGACCACAGGCAGCGACCGTACCGCCGTAGCGTGTCTGCGCCAGCGCATTGGCCAGCGTGTGTGAGCCCACCGTGTCGACCACACCCGCCCAGCGTTCTTTCTGGAATGGCTTGCCGGCAGCCGACAAGGTCTGCCGATCGATCCATTCGGCGGCGCCCAGCGTTTGCAGGTAAGCGTTTTCTTGCAGCTTGCCGGTGGAAGCCACCACTTTGTAGCCCAGATGGGACAGCAAGGCGATGGCCACACTGCCGACGCCCCCGCTGGCTCCCGTCACCAGGATTTCGCCAGATTCAGGACGCACGCCCCGCTCTTCAAGGGCCATCACACAGAGCATGGCGGTATAGCCTGCCGTGCCAATCGCCATGGCCTGGCGCGGCGTGAAAGCCGAAGGCAGATGCACCAGCCAATCGCCCTTGAGGCGCGCCTTCTCGGCCAGACAGCCCCAATGGGTTTCGCCCACACCCCAGCCGTTGTGCACGAAGGCGTCACCCGCTTTCCAGTCCGGATGGCTGGAGGCCAGCACCGTGCCCGCGCCGTCGATACCGGCCACCATGGGCCACTGGCGCACCACAGGACTGCGGTTGGTGATGGCCAGCCCATCCTTGAAGTTCAGCGTGGAATAGGCCACGGCCACCATGACATCGCCTTCGGGCAGGCGCGTCTCGTCCAGGCTTTGGACAGACGCTTGAAAGTTTTCATTTTTTTCCAGCAACAGGGCACGAAACATGAGGGTCTCCACAGGATGAATCCTTCGTTTCTATCACGATTTCAAAAAGTGGCCCTATCCTTTATCATCGGGGGATGCTGCGAAAAATGCTGATCGCGGTGTGTTGCGTGGGTGCCGCCCATGCAGCCCCCCCCTCCACGCCCACCGATGACATCGAGAAATTTCTCGCTGAACGGGGCGTGCTGTCGCAAATGGAACAGTTCCGCCAGCGCATGAGTCAGCAGGCTTCCGACCTTGTGGTCAATGCCATGGGGTTTCTTGGCGTGCCCTATCGCCGTGGCGGCAACACAGTGGAAAGCGGTTTTGATTGCAGCGGTTTCGTGCGCGCGATGTTCGAGCAAACCGTGGGCATGGTGCTGCCGCGCCGCGCCAAAGACCAGGCCGCGGTCACCGAAACCATCGACCGCAAAGAACTCCAGCCCGGCGACCTGGTGTTTTTCAACACCATGCGTGCCAAGTTCAGCCATGTCGGCATTTATGTGGGGGACGGCAAGTTCATCCACTCACCCAAGCCTGGTCAGCAGGTGCGTGTGGAAGACATGCGTCAAGCCTACTGGGAGCGCCGCTTCAATGGTGCGCGGCGCGTCCCAGCCGTGGTCAAGGACGTTCAGTAACTCAGCGTTTGCCTGGCGGCAGGTCGGTGCATGAACCATGCGCCACCTCCGCTGCCATGCCAATGCTTTCGCCCAGCGTGGGGTGTGGGTGAATCGTCTTGCCAATGTCCACCGCGTCTGCGCCCATTTCAATTGCCAGGGCGATTTCACCGATCATGTCACCGGCATGCGTCCCCACGATGCCGCCGCCCAGAATCTTGCCGTGGCCATGGGCCTCGGGGGAATCATCGAACAGCAACTTGGTGAACCCTTCATCGCGCCCATTGGCAATGGCGCGGCCTGAAGCGGTCCAGGGGAACAAGCCTTTCTTGACCTTGATACCCTGGGCCTTGGCCTGGTCCTCGGTCAGCCCCACCCAGGCCACCTCGGGGTCGGTATAGGCCACACTGGGAATCACGCGGGCATTGAAGGCACTGGCAGACAGCGCCTTGTTGCCCTGCAACTCACCGGCGATGACCTCGGCCGCCACATGGGCCTCGTGCACCGCCTTGTGCGCCAGCATGGGTTGCCCCACCACATCCCCGATGGCGAAGATGTGCGGCACATTGGTGCGCATTTGTATGTCCACGGGAATGAAACCGCGGTCGGTCACCGACACGCCGGCCTTGTCCGCGCCAATCTTTTTCCCATTCGGGCTGCGTCCCACAGCTTGCAAAACCAGGTCATAGGTTTGCGGCGCGGGTGCGCCCTCGCCTTCAAACGTGACCTCGATGCCCGCCGGGGTGGCCTTGGCCCCCACGGTCTTGGTTTTGAGCATGATGTTGTCAAAGCGGTGGGCATTCATTTTTTGCCAAACCTTGACCAGGTCACGGTCAGCGCCCTGCATCAGGCCGTCCATCATTTCCACCACATCCAGACGAGCGCCCAGCGTGCTGTAAACCGTGCCCATCTCCAGGCCGATGATGCCGCCGCCCAGAATCAGCATGCGCTTGGGCACTTCCTTGAGGGCCAGCGCACCCGTGCTGTCGACCACGCGCGGGTCATCTGGCATGAAGGGCAGGCGCACGGCTTGCGAACCGGCAGCGATGATGCATTTCTGGAAGGCGATGACCTTCTTGCCGCCCGTCTTTTCCTGTGCTGTCCCGGTGGTCTCTTCCACCTCGACATGGTGGGACCCTACGAAGTGGCCATAGCCGCGCACGGTGGTGACCTTACGCATTTTGGCCATGGCCGCCAAACCGCCAGTCAGTTTGCCAATGACTTTTTCCTTGTGACCGCGCAGTTTGTCGACACTGACCTTGGGCGCGCCAAAATCCACGCCCAGATCGGCCATGTGGCTCACCTCATCCATGACGGCAGCCACGTGCAGAAGGGCCTTGGAAGGAATGCAACCCACATTCAGGCAGACCCCGCCCAGTGTGGCGTAGCGCTCAACCAGCACCACTTTGAGCCCCAGGTCCGCGGCACGGAAGGCTGCGGAGTAACCGCCAGGGCCCGCGCCCAGCACCAGCACATCGCACGAGAGATCGGCGTTGCCACCGAAAGAGGTGGCAGCGGGTGCCGGTGCAGCAGCCTCAGGCTTCGCAGGCGTAGCAGCAAGTGTTGGCGCCGCGGCGACAGGATCGGCTGTACCCGCTCCTGCAGCCTCCAGCACCAGCACCACCGAGCCTTCGGCCACTTTGTCGCCAAGCTTCACTTTGAGCTCTTTCACCACGCCAGCATGTGACGAGGGAATTTCCATGGAGGCCTTGTCAGACTCCACCGTGATCAGGCTTTGCTCGGCCTTGACCGTGTCGCCTGGCTTGACGAGCAATTCGATCACCGCCACTTCGGCGAAATCGCCGATGTCGGGAACTTTGATGTCCATGAGTGCCATGTTTGTTCGTCCTCGTGACTTAGAGCAAGACACGGCGGAAGTCCGCCAGGATCTGTCCCAGGAAAGCGTTGAAACGCGCCGCAGCTGCGCCGTCGATCACGCGGTGATCCCAGGTCAGCGACAAGGGCAGCATCAGGCGTGGCTGGAACGTCTTGCCATCCCATTTCGGCTCGATCTGACTTTTGCACACGCCCAGGATCGCCACCTCGGGTGCATTGATGATGGGGGTGAAGTACCGTCCACCAATGCCGCCCAGGCTGGAGATGGTGAACGTTGCACCACTCATCTCGGCGGGTGTCAGCTTGCCATCGCGAGCCTTTTTCGCCAGTTCGCCCATCTCCTGCGAGATCTGCAGGACGCCCTTCTTGTCTGCATCCTTGATGACAGGCACCACCAGGCCGTTGGGCGTGTCAGCTGCAAAACCGATGTGCCAGTAATTCTTGTAAATCAAGGCATCGCCATCCAGCGAACTGTTGAACTCGGGGAACTTCTTGAGCGCGGCCACCGAGGCCTTGATCAGGAAGGCCAGCATGGTGACCTTGACGCCGCCCTTCTCGTTTTCCTTGTTGGTGGACACGCGGAACGCTTCGAGATCGGTGATGTCGGCATCGTCGTGGTTGGTGACGGCCGGAATCATGATCGCGTTGCGCAGCAGATTCGCGCCGCTGATCTTCTTGATGCGGCTCATCTCCTTGCGCTCGATCGGGCCGAACTTGGTGAAGTCGACCTTGGGCCAGGGGATGAGCCCCAGCTCGGAACCACCGCCACCGGCCGGCGCCTTGGCTGCCTGGGCCTGTGTTTGCATGGCGCCCGCCATGACCGAGCGGGTGAAGGCTTGCACATCTTCCTGCGTGATGCGGCCCTTGGCGCCCGTGCCCTTGACTTCGTTCAGGGGCACGCCCAATTCGCGCGCAAATTTGCGCACCGAAGGCGATGCATGCGGCAGGTGGACCGGCGTCGAGGTGGGGTTGTGGGTCGGCAAAGCCGCGGCGGGCACCGTCGCGGCAGGCACAGATGCAGGCACCGGCGCCGCAGCAACTGCGGCGGCGGCGACCGGCGCGGCAGCAGGTGCAGCAGCACCGGCCGCGCCTTCCAGCACGGCCAGCAAATCACCGATGTTGACCTTGTCACCCAGCTTGACCTTGAGCTCTTTGATCACCCCGGCATGCGACGAGGGAATTTCCATCGAGGCTTTGTCAGACTCGACCGTGATCAAGGATTGCTCGACTTTGACAGTGTCACCGGGCTTGACGAACACTTCGATGACCGCGACATCCTTGAAATCGCCAATATCGGGAACACGCACTTCGATGGCGCCACCCGCAGCAGCGGGCTTCACCTCGCTCGCCACAGCTGGCGCGGGTGCGCTGGTGACAGCACTGGCCGACACTGCAGGCGCACTTTGCGGACTGGCCGCAGCAGCGACATCGAGCGTGAGGACGATGGAGCCTTCGGCGACTTTGTCCCCCAGCTTCACCTTCATCTCCTTGACCACGCCGGCATGCGACGAGGGGATTTCCATCGAGGCCTTGTCAGACTCGACCGTGATCAGCGACTGCTCGGCCGTGACAGTGTCGCCCGGCTTGACCAGCAACTCGATGACGGCCACTTCACTGAAATCTCCGATGTCGGGGACTTTGACTTCTACGATTGCCATGTTCTGTGTCTCCCTGATCAGGCGTACAGCGGGTTGATCTTTTCGGTCTTGATGCCGTATTTTTTGATCGCTTCAGCGACCTTGGCCACGGGCACCACACCGTCTTCGCTCAAGGCCTTGAGCGCGGCCACCACGATGTAGTGGCGATTGACCTCGAAATGCTCGCGCAGACGGCTGCGGAAATCGCTGCGACCAAAGCCGTCAGTCCCCAGCACCTTGTAACTGCGGCCTTTGGGCACAAAGGGCCGGATCTGCTCGGCATACGACTTCATGTAGTCGGTCGAGGCCACCACCGGCCCGGCGAACGGAGTCAGCTGCTGTGCCACGAAAGACTGGCGTGGCGTCTCGGTCGGATGCAGCAGGTTCCAGCGCTCGGCGTCCTGGCCATCGCGGGCCAGTTCGTTGAAGCTGGGACAGCTCCACACGTTGGCGGCAACCCCCCAGTCCTTGGCCAGCAATTCGCGTGCTGCCATCGATTCACGCAGGATGGTGCCCGAGCCCAGCAGGTTCACGCGTGGCAGCTTCTTGGCGCCTTCGCCCTCTTGCAACAGGTACATGCCCTTGATGATCTGCTCTTCAGTGCCAGGCTTCAGACCCGGCATGGCGTAGTTTTCGTTGAGCAAGGTGATGTAGTAGAAAACGTTTTCCTGTTTTTCCACCATGCGTTTCAAGCCATGCTGCATGATCACGCCGACCTCGTGCGCGAAGGTGGGGTCATAGCTCACACAGTTGGGAATGGTGCCAGCCAGAATATGGCTGTGACCGTCTTCGTGCTGCAGGCCTTCACCGTTCAGGGTGGTGCGTCCCGATGTACCGCCCAACAGGAAACCGCGCGCCTGCATGTCACCTGCAGCCCAGGCCAGATCGCCAATGCGCTGGAACCCGAACATCGAGTAATACACGTAGAACGGAATCATGATGCGGTTGTTCGTCGAGTACGACGTGGCGGCCGCAATCCAGCTGGCCATGCCGCCGGCTTCGTTGATGCCCTCTTGCAGGATCTGACCGGCCTTGTCTTCCTTGTAATACATGACCTGGTCTTTGTCGACCGGCGTGTACTGCTGCCCCAGCGGGTTGTAGATGCCGACCTGGCGGAACAGGCCTTCCATGCCAAAGGTGCGCGCCTCGTCCACCAGAATCGGGACCACGCGCGGGCCCAGTGCCTGGTCGCGCAACAACTGCGTGAGGAAACGCACATAAGCCTGTGTGGTGGAGATTTCACGTCCCTCGGCCGTCGGCTCGATCACTGCCTTGAAGGTGTCCAGGGAGGGCACCGTAAAGTGCTCATCGGCTTGCGTGCGGCGGTGCGGCAGGTAGCCCCCCAGGGCCTTGCGGCGCTCATGCAGGTAGCGCATTTCGGGGGTGTCGTCGGCCGGCTTGTAAAACGGCACCTTGGGCAGTTCGCTGTCGGGAACGGGAATGTTGAAGCGGTCGCGGAAAGCTTTGATGTCCTCATCGGTCAGCTTTTTGGTCTGGTGCACAGTGTTCTTGCCCTCACCGGCCTTGCCCATGCCAAAGCCTTTCACGGTCTTGATCAACAACACCGTGGGCTGGCCCTTGTGATGAACGGCCTTGTGGAAAGCGGCATAAACCTTTTTCGAATCATGGCCCCCGCGACGCAGATCGAAAATTTCTTCGTCCGACATCTTGGCCACCATCTCCAGCGTGCGCGGGTCACGGCCAAAGAAATGCTTGCGCACAAAGGCACCATCGTTGGCCTTCATCGCCTGGTAGTCGCCATCCAGCGTTTCCATCATGATCTTGCGCAACGCACCTTCTTTGTCACGCGCCAGCAGAGGATCCCAGCCTGAACCCCACAGCAACTTGATCACATTCCAGCCAGCGCCACGGAACTCGCCTTCCAGTTCCTGGATGATCTTGCCGTTGCCGCGCACCGGGCCGTCCAGGCGCTGCAGGTTGCAGTTGATCACGAACACCAGGTTGTCCAGCCCCTCACGCGCGGCCAGCCCAATGGCACCCAGGCTCTCCACCTCGTCCATCTCGCCATCACCACAGAACACCCAGACTTTGCGGTTCTCGGTGTTCGCAATCCCTCGGGCATGCAGGTATTTCAGGAAGCGAGCCTGGTAGATGGCCATCAGCGGGCCCAACCCCATCGACACGGTGGGGAATTGCCAAAACTCGGGCATCAGCTTGGGGTGCGGATAGCTGGACAAACCTTTGCCGTCCACTTCCTGACGGAAGCTCAGCAGTTGCTCTTCGGTGAGGCGCCCCTCCAGGTAGGCTCGCGCATACACGCCAGGCGACACATGGCCCTGGATGTAGAGGCAGTCGCCGCCGTGGTTCTCGCTTTCCGCGTGCCAGAAATGATTGAAACCGGCACCAAACAGGCTGGCGAGGGAGGCGAATGAACCGATGTGACCGCCCAGGTCCCCACCGTCCTCGGGATTGTGGCGATTGGCCTTGACCACCATGGCCATGGCATTCCAGCGCATGTAGGCGCGCAGGCGCTCTTCAATTTCCAGGTTGCCAGGAGAGCGCTCCTCCTGATCCGGTTCAATGGTGTTCACATAACCGGTGGTGGCCGAAAAAGGCATGTCGATGCTCTTCTCACGCGCATGCTCCAGCAATTGCTCCAGCAGATAGTGGGCGCGCTCGGGACCTTCGGCTTCAATCACGGCGGACAGGGCGTCCATCCACTCGCGGGTTTCCTGGCCATCCGTGTCGTTCACGGCCGTTGTGCGCAGGTCGTTGGGTTGTGCTGACATGCTTGTCTCCTTTATATGCACTGACGAGAGCATCCCTGTTTTGGACGCTTCAGTCCAGAGTGTCGCATATTTTTTTGATAATTTCAAATTGCGATTATCGATTTCACATTATGAATTTATAAAACCGGTGAAACCCTGCCATCCCCTACACTGGGGGCCTCATGCCCGAGGAACGCACACACTTTTCACCCCTGCAAACCATCAGCAACCGCTGGGATGGCTGGTGGCGCCGTCAAAGCCCGAGCCGCCAGGACCGTTTCGCCTTGCTGGGTCCGTTGGTCTCGGTTGTGCTGTTTCTGGCCGCCATCATCGCCGCCTTCGGCTATCTCCGTTACGAGGAAATCGAGCGTGAGCAGGAAAGCGTTCGTCGCGACCTGGAATACGCCCAGCAGCGCCTGCGCTTGCGGCTGCTGGAACGCCAGGAACAAATCATGCGGATCGCCCGTGATGTGGCCGACCGTGAGATCGGATTGGATGAGTTCATCACAGAGTCGGAAGCCCTGGTCAGCCAGTACCCCGAGCTGTCCTCCATCACCTGGGTGGATGCCAAACGCAGGGTGCGCGCGAGCTCGGCTGGCCTGGGGGTCCAGGGGGCGCAAATGCGCAATGCGGGCGAGTTGCTCCGTCATCCCGAGTCCGAAAACACTTTCACGCTGGCGCGCGAGTTGCAACAGTCGGTCTATTCGCAACCTATTTTTCGCAACCTGCCAGGGCGCCCCACCCTCACACAACTGCAATTGCACATCCCGCTGCTGTGGCACGGCAAGTTTGAAGGGGTGATCATGGCGGAATATGCGATCGACGGCTTGATGCGGTTTGTGGTGCCTGCGGAAATCACAGGCCGTCATGCGGTGTCGTTTGTTGACAGCAGCCATGCGGTCCTGGCTGGCCAATCCATCCCGCCGCGCAGCCGTATCGGCGCGAGCATGCCCTGGATGGCGCAAGCCTATGAGTACTCTGTGCCGGTCTCGCCCGTGGGCAACAACCTGCAATTGCGTGCACAAGCCTACCGAACCTCGCAAGGCCTGATCGGCAATGGCATGTTCTGGCTGGTCACGGCCCTGAGCCTGCTGACCGCCTGGATGCTGATCGGCACCTGGCGCCACACCCGGCGCCGGCTGCAAGCCCAGCGAGCCTTGGTCGCGGAAACCAATTTCAGGCGAGCCATGGAAAACTCCATTCTCACTGGCATGCGCGCGCTCGACCTGAAAGGGCGCATCACCTATGTGAATGCGGCGTTCTGCCAGATGACCGGCTGGGAGGAAGGTGAACTCGTGGGCCGCACGCCGCCTTACCCCTACTGGCCCGAAGAGGACCGCGACAACCTGATGACCGTCCTCAATGACGAACTCAGCGGTCGCACCAGCAGCATGGGCATGCAGGTGCGCGTGAAGCGCAAGGACGGCAGCCTGTTCGATGCGCGGCTGTATGTCTCGCCCCTGATCGACGCCAAAGGCGAGCAGACTGGCTGGATGACTTCGATGACCGACATCACCGAGCCCAACCGCATCCGCGAACAGCTGTCGGCCTCCTACGAGCGCTTCACCACAGTGCTGGAAGCCCTGGACGCCTCGGTCTCGGTGGCCCCACTGGGAAGTTCGGAGCTGCTGTTCACGAACAAGATGTACCGGCTGTGGTTTGGCAATCAGAGCGAAGGCCACCTGCTGATGCTGGCACGCGCCGGCATGCCAGAGCGATCGGCGACGCCGACCGATGACGATGTGGACCTGCTCGCCGGACTGCCTTCGGAAAATCTGACCAGCGCCTCCTCCGAGAACGCCGAAATTTATGTGGCCGAGCTTGGCAAATGGCTGGAAGTGCGCTCGCGCTACCTGAACTGGGTGGACGGTCGACTGGCGCAAATGGTGATTGCCACCGACATCACGCCACGCCGACAAGCCGAGGAACAAGCGGCCATGCAGGCCGAGCGGGCAGAGTCAGCCAGCCGCCTGATCACCATGGGTGAGATGGCGTCCAGCGTGGCCCATGAACTGAACCAGCCGCTGACAGCCATCAGCAACTACTGCAACGGCATGGTGTCGCGTATCCGCAGCCAGCAAATTTCGGAGGATGATCTGCTCAAGGCGCTGGAAAAAACCGCGCACCAGGCACAGCGTGCCGGCCAGATCATTCAGCGCATCCGCACCTTCGTCAAACGCAGCGAGCCCAATCGCAGTCGCAACGAAGTGGCGCCCATGGTGACAGAAGCCGTGGAACTGGCAGACATCGAATTGCGTCGCCACCAGGTCAAGCTGAGTTATTTCGTGTCGGCCAAACTGCCCAGCCTGATGGTGGACCCGATCCTGATTGAACAGGTCATGGTCAACTTGCTGAAAAATGCCGCCGAATCCATCAACCATGCCCAGCGGCCCCTGCCCCAGCGGCACGTGGAGTTGCAGGTGGTACCCCGAGAGGTCTCGGGGCAGAAGGTGGTGGAATTTTCAGTCACCGACAGCGGCCGCGGTCTGGCACCCGAGGTTCTGGAGCGCTTGTTCGAGGCTTTCTTTTCGACCAAGTCCGAGGGCATGGGCATCGGGCTGAATTTGTGCCGAAGCATCGTCGAGTCGCACCAGGGCAGGATGCAGGCTGAGAACCTCTACAATGGCGCCGAAATCAAGGGCTGTCGCTTCTCCTTCTGGATTCCAGCAGCGGAAGCGGAATAAGCAGGCAGAGCAAGACAATTTCAACAAGAACCCCAGGGCGGCGGAGAATTTCAAGATGAGTTTGATTCCGAAAAAAGGCACGGTCTATGTGGTCGACGATGACGAGGCCGTGCGTGACTCGTTGCAGTGGCTGCTGGAAGGCAAGGATTACCGCGTGCGTTGCTTTGACTCCGCCGAGACCTTCCTCAGTCGCTACGATGCCCGTGAAGTAGCCTGCCTGATCGTGGACATCCGCATGGGCGGCATGACGGGCCTGGAGTTGCAAGACAAGCTGATCGAGCGCAAGTCCCCCCTGCCCGTCGTGTTCATCACCGGTCACGGCGATGTGCCGATGGCCGTCAACACGATGAAAAAGGGCGCCATGGATTTCATCCAGAAGCCTTTCAAGGAAGAAGAGCTTGTCAGCCTGGTCGAGCGCATGCTGGAGCATGCCAAAGAGTCTTTTGCCGACTTCCAGCAAGCCGCCAGCCGCGATGCGCTGATGGCCAAGCTGACCTCGCGCGAAGCCCAGGTGCTGGAGCGCATCGTCGCGGGCCGTCTGAACAAACAAATTGCCGATGACCTGGGCATCAGCATCAAGACAGTGGAAGCACACCGCGCCAACATCATGGAAAAGCTGAACGCCAACACCGTGGCTGACCTGCTCAAGACGGCTCTCGGACAAAACGCACCCAAGGCCTGACAAATCTTCCAGCCACATTCTTCACAAACGCCCGTGCCCACGGGCGTTTTCCATTGAAACGATCATGACCGCACACCTCATCGACGGCAACGCTCTCTCCCAACAACTTCGCCAGGACGTGGCGCAGCGTGCCGCAACACTGAAGGGCAAGGGCATCACGCCTGGGCTCGCTGTCGTTCTGGTGGGCGACAACCCCGCCAGCCAGGTTTACGTTCGCAACAAAGTGAAGGCCTGTCAGGATGCGGGCTTGAATTCGGTGCTGGAGAAATACGAAGCCACGCTCAGCGAAGCCGACTTGCTGGCCCGTGTCGAGGCGCTGAATCAGGATCCTGGCATCCATGGCATCCTGGTGCAGCTGCCCTTGCCTGACCACATTGATGCCCAGAAAGTGATTGAAGCCATCTCCCCCGCCAAGGATGTGGACGGCTTCCACATCGCCAGCGCGGGCGCTCTCATGACCGGCATGCCCGGCTTCTGGCCCTGCACGCCCTATGGCTGTATGAAAATGCTGGAAAGCATTGGCTACGATTTGCGCGGCAAGCACGCAGTGGTGATTGGCCGCAGCAACATCGTTGGCAAGCCGATGGCGCTGATGCTGCTGCAAAAAAATGCCACCGTCACCATCTGCCACAGCGCAACCCCTGACCTCAAGGCCCATACCTTGCAAGCCGATGTCATCGTGGCTGCCGTCGGCCGGCGCAACATTCTCACGGCCGACATGGTGAAACCTGGCGCCGTGGTGCTGGACGTGGGCATGAACCGCAACGACGAAGGCAAGCTCTGCGGCGACGTGGATTTCGCTGGTGTGCGAGAGGTTGCAAGCCATATCACCCCCGTCCCAGGGGGTGTGGGTCCAATGACAATCACCATGCTGCTGGTCAACACGCTGCAAGCCGCTGAAGCTGCCGCTGCGCCTGCGCATTGAAATCACCTCCCTTGCCTCCAGATCGTTCACATGATTGCTGCATCTCCCCTGCTCGACTTCACCGACCTTCCCCGCTTTGACGCCGTCACCCCCGAGCAAGTGGATGACGCCATCAGCGAATTGCTGCAACGCGCCGAAAAAGCCCTGGAAACAGTCACTGCCCCGGCGTTCCCTGCAGACTGGCAAGCCATGGCCCGCGTGCTGGATGTCGCCACCGAACAACTCGGACGCGCCTGGGGCGTGATCAGTCATCTGAATGCCGTGGCTGACACCCCTGAACTGCGAGCGGCTTACAACCAGGCCCTGCCCCGCGTCACCGATTTCTGGACCCGCCTGGGGGCTGACGAGCGCTTGTTTGCCAAATACCGTGCCATGGACACACGCGACCTGGATCCAGCGCAGCAGCAGGCCTTGAAGAATGCCTTGCGCAACTTTGTGCTCTCTGGCGCCGAACTCGAAGGCCCGGCCAAGGCACGCTTTGCGCAAATCCAGGAGCGCCAGGCCGAGCTCAGCCAGAAATTCAGTGAGAACGTGCTCGACGCCACCGATCACTGGACCTGCCTGGTGCAGGAAGACGAACTCCGGGGTGTGCCCGACGATGTGAAAGAAGCGGCACGTCTGGCGGCTGAACGCGCCGGGCTGCAAGGCTACCAGCTGAACCTGAAAATGCCGTGCTATCTGCCCGTCATGCAGTTTGCCGACAACGCTGCCTTGCGCCAGACGCTGTACCGTGCTTATGCCACGCGTGCATCAGATCAAGCCGATGAGGCCACACGCCACTTTGACAACAGCGCGCTCATCAGGGAGATGCTGGCCCTGCGCCAGGAGGAGGCACGTCTGCTGGGGTATGCCAATTTTGCCGAAGTGTCGCTGGCCCCAAAAATGGCCTCCTCGCCCGATGAAGTGATTCGCTTCTTGCGCGACCTGGCCTCGCGTGCGCGGCCGTACGCCGAAAAAGACCTGCAAGACATGCGTGACTTTGCAAGCGCACATTTGCAATTGCAGGATCCGCAACCCTGGGACTGGCCCTACATCGGAGAAAAGCTCAAGGAGGCACGTTATGCCTTCAGCGAGCAGGAGGTGAAGCAGTACTTGACGGCGCCCAAGGTACTCGATGGCTTGTTCAAGATCATCGAAACGCTGTTCGATGTCGCCATTCGCCCCGATGCCGCCCCGGTCTGGCATCCGGGCGTGCGCTTTTACCGCATCGAGCGCCAAGGTCAGTTGGTGGGCCAGTTCTATCTCGACCCAGCCGCACGCAGCGGCAAGCGGGGCGGCGCCTGGATGGATGATGTGCGTGCCCGCTGGCTGCGGCCCGACAACGGGCAATTGCAGACCCCCATCGCGCATCTGGTCTGCAACTTCGCCGAGGGTGTTGGCGGACAGCCGCCTTTGCTGACCCACGACGATGTCACCACCTTGTTCCATGAGTTCGGCCATGGCCTGCACCACATGCTGACCCAGGTGAACGAACGCGATGTCTCCGGCATCAGCGGCGTTGAATGGGACGCCGTTGAGTTGCCGAGCCAATTCATGGAGAATTTCTGCTGGGAATGGTCTGTGCTACGACACATGACAGCCCATGTGGCCACAGGCGAACCCCTGCCTCGGGCGCTGTTCGACAAAATGGTGGCAGCCCGCAACTTCCAAAGCGGCCTGCAAACCCTGCGCCAGATCGAGTTCTCGCTGTTTGACATGCTGCTGCACAGCGCGCACAACCCCAGCGAGGACTTCATGCCTTTGCTGCACCAGGTACGCGCCGAAGTGGCCGTGATCCAGCCACCCGCATGGAACCGGATGGCGCACGCCTTCAGCCACATCTTTGCGGGTGGCTACGCGGCAGGTTATTACAGCTACAAATGGGCAGAGGTGCTCAGTGCCGACGCCTACGCCGCTTTTGAAGAAACCGCGCTGCCCGACGGTTCGCCCAATCCCGAGACAGGCCGACGCTACCGTGAGGCGATTCTGGAGGCGGGAGGCAGCCGCCCCGCCATGGACTCGTTCAAAGCCTTCCGTGGGCGCGAGCCCACGCTGGATGCCTTGTTACGCCACCAGGGCATGGGGTCGGCTGGCAACGTCTGATCAGAAGGTGATGGTCCTGACACCCGTGGCGGTGCCCAGAAGGCAGACGCTGGCTTTCTGATGCGCGAACACACCCACGGTGACCACGCCGGGCCATTGATTGACCTGACTCTCAAAGGACAGCGGGTCGCTGATTTTCAGGCCACGCACATCCAGAATGTGCTGACCGTTGTCAGTCACAAGGGGCCGGCCCTCTTTCATGCGCACACTGGCCTGCCCGCCCAGAGCCGCAAATTGACGCATGATGCGCGCAGCCGCCATGGGAATCACCTCCACCGGCAGGGGGAAGGCGCCCAGTGTTTCCACCCATTTGGATTCATCCGCAATGCACACAAAGCGGCCCGACTGCGCGGCCACGATTTTTTCACGGGTGAGCGCTGCCCCGCCGCCTTTGATCATGTACCCCCTGGCGTCAATTTCATCTGCGCCATCAATGTAGACCGAGAGTTGCTCGACGGCCTCGGCCTCGAACACCTGAATGCCATGCTGACGCAAACGCTCGGTAGAGGCCACCGAGCTGGAAACGGCGCCGGGAATCTGGTCCTTGATGGTGGCCAACGCGTCAATGAACTTGTTCACCGTCGAGCCAGTGCCCACGCCCACCACCTCGCCAGGCACCACGTAAGCGAGCGCCGCTTGTCCCACCAGGGCTTTGAGTTCATCTTGAGAAATCGGGCTTGTGCTCATCGGCGAAAATCCAGGAAATTGAAAAAAGAGATTATCCAATGCTCAATGCGCTTTCTTACGCTCTGCTGCGCCCCTGGTTGTTTGGCATGGATGCCGAAACAGCCCATGAAAAAACCCTGCATGCCCTGGCCAGCACCCAGAACACACCGCTGCAATGGGCCTATGCCCAAAAGCAGGTCCAGGATCCGCTGGTTCTGGCGGGCCTGAACTTTCCCAATCGCGTCGGCCTGGCAGCCGGCCTGGACAAAAATGCCCAATGCATCGACGCCCTGGCAGCCCTTGGTTTCGGTTTTGTCGAAGTGGGCACGGTGACGCCCAAAGGGCAACCTGGCAACCCCAAGCCGCGCATGTTCCGTTTGCCCCAGGCCAATGCCCTCATCAATCGTCTGGGCTTCAACAACGAAGGTCTGGCTGCCTTTGTGCAGAACGTACAGAAAGCGCGCTGCCGCCAGCAGGCCACGCGCACCATGCTGCTGGGCCTGAACATCGGCAAGAACGCCACCACGCCCATCGAGCGGGCTGCGGACGATTACCTCGCCTGCCTGGAAGGTGTCTACCCTTACGCCGACTATGTGACGGTCAACATCTCCAGTCCCAACACGCAGAACCTGCGAAGCCTGCAAAGCGACGAAGCGCTGGAAGCACTGCTGTGCGCCCTGGCCGAAAAACGGCAGGCACTGGCACAGCAGCACAGCCGCAGTATTCCCCTGTTCATCAAGATTGCACCCGATCTGGACGGCGATCAGATTGATTTGCTGGCCAAGACTTTGCGCCGACTGTGCATGTCCGGCGAGCAGGTGAAGGACAACGCCTGGGGGCTGATTGCCACCAACACCACCCTGTCACGCGAGGCCGTCCAAGGCCTGCCACATGCCGAGGAAACGGGTGGCTTGTCGGGCGCACCGGTTCTGGACAAAAGCAATGCTGTCATCCGCCAGTTGCGCGCTGCGCTTGGCAAGCACTTTCCGATCATCGGCGTGGGCGGCATTTTGAGCGGCACCGATGCTGCCGCCAAAATCGAGGCCGGCGCCGATGTCGTGCAGATCTACACCGGATTGATTTACCGCGGTCCGGCGCTGGTGCGTGAAGCGGCGCTGGCGGTGCGGCAAATGCGCCGTTGAAGCTCAGGCGAACTGCAATGCCTCAACCACAGCCTCGCCAATGGCCAGGGAACTGGTCAGGCCGGGCGACTCAATACCGAACAGGTTGACCAGGCCTGGCACACCGTGCGTGGCCGGCCCTTGCAGCACAAAATCTCGGGCCGCCTCGTGCGGTGCGTTGATCTTGGGTCGAATGCCGGCATAGCCAGGAATCAGGCTGCCGTCTTGCAGGGCGGGCCAATACTTGCGCACCTCGGCATAGAACGCATCCCCGCGGGCGGGATTCACCACCAGATCGTCCGGACTGTCGACCCATTCGACATCAGGTCCGAACTTGGCTTGTCCGCCCAGGTCGATGGTGAGGTGCACGCCCAGGCCTGCCGCCTCGGGCACCGGGTAAATCAAACGTGAAAAAGGTGAGCGCCCCGACAGCGTGAAATAGTTGCCTTTGGCAAAGTGCGCCTGGGGCACGTGGGCCACATCCAGCCCCTGAAAATCCCGCGCCAGCCAGGGTGCCGTCACGCCTGCGGCATTCACAACCACCGAAGCCATCAACTCGGTGCCGTCAGCCATGTGCAACACCGTGCCATCCGGCCGGCAATCGGCTGCCTTGACCGGGGAATTGAAGGCCACCATGCCCCCTGAATTCTCAAAATCTCCCTGGTAACTCAGCATCAGGGCGTGGCTGTCGACAATGCCCGTACTGGGTGAATGCAAGGCCGCCAGGCAGGACAAGGCAGGCTCCATGGCCTGCGCCTGCGCGGCGCTGAGCCATGTCAGGTCATTCACACCATTGGCACGGGCCTTTTCCTGGATGCCTTGCAACTGATCCACCTGGGAGGGCTGTGTGGCCACAATCAATTTGCCACAGCGTTGGTGTGGCACGCCGCGCGCCTGTGCATAGTCATACAACATTTCACGGCCTTTCACGCACCAGCGGGCCTTGAGCGAGTTGCGGGTGTAATAAATGCCGGCATGGATGACTTCACTGTTGCGCGAACTGGTACCAGTGCCGATCGCGGACGCCGCCTCCAGAATCAGCCAGTCCTTGCCCGCACCACCGGCCGACAAGGCCAAAGCCCGCGCCACCGCCAACCCCACCACACCTGCGCCAATGATGACGCCATCCACCTTGTCCACGTCCGTGTTTCCTTTGCAGCAAAACCCGATCATCCAATAAAAAACGGCACCCGAGGGTGCCGTGAGCGTCAGACTGGAAAGAAATCAACGCTTCTTGGCGGCAGTCTTGCTGGCATTCAGCGCGCTGCTGGCCATGGTCTTGTAATTGGCTTCGGCCACATCGGAAGCTTGCTTGACAGCTTTCTGAACCGATTCCAGAGCGTTGTTGCCTGCCGCAACAGCGGTTTTGAATGCAGCCACAGCTGCCTCGGAACCGGCGGGTGCGTTCTTGGCGGCGTTGTCCACCAGGTCCTGGAAAGCCTGTTGCGCTTCGGCAACTTTGCCTTCAAACACTTTGCTGAAATCAGCGCCAGTGCTGGAGGCGATGTCGTACAAATGACGGTTGTAGGTCACCGCCTTTTCAGCCAGGGGCTGGAACATGCTGGCTTGCAGGGCCAACAGCTGCTGGGCATCTTTCACGCTCAGTGCAGCCTGGGCCTGGTTCTGGGAATCGGCCAGGGCGGCTTTGGCAGCAGCGAGGTTCAACTCAATCAGTTGCTCAACGCCGGCAAAGGCTTTGTTGGTCAGGCCAACGAGGGTTTCGAGGTTGGCTTTGTTGGCGGCCACAACTTGGTCAGGGGTCAGCGACATGTCAAATCTCCAAAAGTAAGTTCAAAATGGTTTGATCAGGGTACTGCTCTGTGGCCCATCGCCAGATTCATGTTGCAGCGCAGCATGTACGGAAGTATAGGGGTAACCCTAGGCTGAACGTCGCTTGCGTGCTTTCTTTAGAGGCAACAGACTAATTCATCAAAAATAGAAATTAAGGCCTCTCCGTGCCGTGCGACCAATGCTTGAGCCAGTTGTTCCGGTAATGCGCTGCCAGGGCCTGACCTCGCAAAACCAGAATGTTCTCGGCATTGCGGGTGTCGGCGGAATTGGTGAAGTTGTAGCTGCCGGTCACCACCACCATGTTGTCAATGACCATCACCTTGTTATGCGCAATGGCATGCGCGCCGTCAAACTTGAGCGGCAAGGCGGCCTCCTTGAGCAGATCGATCACATAGCGGTTGGTCTGGCTGCTTTTCTGATCCAGCAACACCTGAACCTTGACACCCCGCTGTTGCGCACGCAACAAAGCCTGAGCGATGGCATTGTGGGTGAAACCATAGGCCTGGACCAGCACCTCTTGCCGACTCTCGTCAATCGCCTTGACGATCACCTGGCCGCCACCCGCCGGTGGCGTGAAAGCGACAGCCAGCACTTCAACCGATCCGTCGACCGTTGGGGAGGGATCAGCGCCATGACTGGAAACGCTTCGGGCCGACACCACGCCCGGGGAGGCTGGATCTGAAGGCGTGCGAGCCAGCCACTGCACCAATGCCAGGCCCAAGATCACCAGAGAAAGCCCTGTTTTTGTGTACCGCATCACCGAATCTTAGCCAGAAATGAAGTTTCACTTCATTTTCAAGGCAGTTCAAATGTGGCTGTCGGGACGAGATAATCGCCTGACTCTCGCATCCTCCATGACCCGACATTCTTCTCCAGGCGTGCCTCCCGTTGTCCAGCGCGCCATCCTGCATCTGTCCCTGGCCACCTTTGCCAGCATGACCATTCAGCGGTTGTGTGACCCGATGTTGCCGGCCTTGGCCCAGGACTTTCAAGCCAGCCTGGGCCAGGTCGCCGCGGTGATTTCCTGGTTTGCAGTCATTTATGGTGCGGCACAGGTGTTTTACGGTCCCCTGGGGGACCGCTTCGGCAAAATGCGCATCATCGCCTTGGCCACATTGGGTTGCAGCCTGGGTTGCCTGGGCTCTGCCCTGGCTGCCTCCCTGGATCAATTGATCTGGGCCAGGATGCTCGCGGCGGCCTGTGCCGCGGCCATCATTCCGATGGCCATGGCCTGGGTGGGTGATGTCGTGGCCTATGAGGTCCGGCAGGAAACCCTGGCCCGCCTCGGTCTGGGCTCCACACTGGGCATGGTGGGCGGGCAAATCATGGGTGGGCTGTTCACCGACACCATTGGCTGGCGCTGGGCCTTTGCTGGCATGGCTCTGATGTTCATGGCCGTGGGCACGCTGCTGTTCCGTCGTCACCAGGCGCATGACCGGCTTCAGACCGCGGAATGGACCCCCACTCAGCAAGCCTTTCATCGCAAGGTGGCTCGTGTCCTGCGGGAGAAGCGCCCGCGTCTGGTTTTGCTGACGGTCATGCTGGAAGGCGCTTTTGCTTTTGGTGTGGTGGCCATGGCGGCATCCCATCTGCATCAGCAACATGCAATTTCACTGACCCTGTCAGGGGGCGTGGTGGCTTTGTTCGGACTGGGCGGCGTGGCTTACATGCTGTCTGCACGCACCTTCATTCGACGTCTCGGCGAAAACGGCATGCTGCGCCTGGGCTCGCTGCTGTTTGCCGTCGCTTTTGCAGTGATGGCTTTTGCCCCTTGGTGGCCTCTGACACTGCCCGCCAGCCTGCTGGCGGGTCTGGGCTTTTTCATGTTCCACAACACCTTGCAGGTATTGGCCACCCAGATGTTTCCCCAAGAGCGGGGCACGTGCATGGCGCTGTTCGCGGCCAGCCTGTTCACCGGACAATCGGTGGGGGTGCTGCTGGCTGCCAGCTTGATCGCCTGGACAGGGTCCGCCTGGGTCCTGGCCATGGGCGGACTGATGCTGGCGGTGCTGGGACAATCTCTTCCTGTTTTTCTTCGCCGCTGCTGAACCATGAACCCGACACCTGAAGACATGGCGCGCCTGCTGGACGCGCACCCCGACTACCGCGTGCTGCGCCGTTTGCAGCCCCGCACCAGCTTCCATCCCCCGGTGGATGGCTTGCGCTGCGCCCGCGGCATCGTGCTGGACACCGAGACCACGGGCCTGAGTTCGGAAACCGATCGGGTCATCGAGTTGGGCATGCTGCTTTTCGAATTCGATCCTGCCACAGGTCATGTTTACCGGGTACTGGAAGTGTTTGACGAACTGGAAGACCCCGGCTTTCCCATTCCACCCGCCACCACGGCGATTCACCACATCACCGATGCCATGGTGCAGGGCCGTCGCATTGACGACGCGAAGGTGGCGAACCTGCTCGAAGGCGTGTCGGTGGTGATTGCCCACAATGCCGGATTTGATCGGCCCTTTGTGGAGCAACGCTGGCCCATTTTTGAAGAGGTTTTGTGGGCTTGCAGTATCCGCGACATTGACTGGCGCGCCGAAGGTTTTGGCTCGGCCAAGCTGGAATACCTGCTGCAAACACAGGGCATTTTTTACGAAGCGCACCGCGCCGAGACCGACTGCTGGGCGTTACTGGAATTGCTGAATCACCATTTGCCGCAAAGCCAGCAGCCTGCCTTGCTGAGTCTGCTGGAAACCCTGAATCAGCCCCAATTGAAACTCTCCGCCCTGGGCTCTCCTTTTGAAACCAAGGACCTGCTCAAGCAGCGCGGTTACCGCTGGTCAGCCGAACAGCGCTGCTGGAGCCGACTGCTCAGCGGCGAGCAGGCACTGGAGGAAGAGTTGAACTGGTTGAAACGCCGGGTCTATGGCCAGCGCGGCGCCCAGGTGGAAGTGGAAACCCTGGGTGGCACCATCCGTTACTCGAACCGTCAGGGTCAGAAAAAACTGATCGCCGTTTGAATTCTGCTGAAATGCCGTTGGTTCAATACGGGACGGCTTGCCAGGGCACCGGGCAAGTGGGCACGGAAGGGTAATACTGCTGATAGGCTGCACAGTAATAAGCCACCTGTGGTGGTGTCACCACCACAGGAGGGTAAGCTGGCGTGGCGTAAACCGGCGTGTGCGTTGCGTACAACACCGAACCAAGCACCGCCGCAGCAACGACCGGGCCGACCCAGTTGTTGCGGTAACCGCCGTGGTGCGCATATGCGCCACGCACAACCGGTCCACCACCCCATCCATGCGCCATCACACGTGGCGCATGGGCTCCGTGACGCCAGCCGCCATGCCCTTCACCTGCCTGAGCGGGTGCGAGCGTCATGACAGTGGCGCAACAAACTGCGGCGATCAAAAGTTTTTTCATGGCGGCCTCTTTGGTGATGCCCATCACATGCCTGGGCCCAGCTTTAACGCTTCAGACCTTGCCCAGGATGACACCGCTGCCGCTCATCGGCCAGAAGATGGCCAGGGCGATCGAAAAGAAACATTGTGCAAGACATGCCTGCGCGAAAACCAGGCCCAGTCATGCCAGAAGGGCTCGGCATGCAAGGTCCAGTCGACGAACCAGGCCAGCACTGGCTTCTCACTCTCCAGGGCGGGTTGCAAGACTTCGCGATGGCCTGCGGAGTCCACCCAATCGTTGCCGCCGTGCCAGGTCAACCCTACCAGGGTCAGGGCCAAAGCCCCCGCAACCCAGGGTTGCCCTCGCCATAACCAACGCCGTGCCCGGTTGCGGTGAAATGCATGCATGAGCAACAAAGAAACAGCTTGCGCAATATTCAACAGGGCAAAAAACAAGGACACACCCAGTGCGATGGGCAGCATCACCGTCTGACGGTAAGCATCATTGAGCATTTGCTGGGCATCATCCACATCAAACACGGGCGCCAACAGTGCATTGGGCGTGAGCAACTGCTTGTCAAACTCAAGCGCATCGACACCCAGCGAAGCGGCTGGGAACAGGGCTTTGACGCTGTCACGCAGGGCGTCTGACATGCCCTGACGGCCCAGCGGATGTCCCTTCAAGGTAAAACCGCCTTCGGACACGAGATCACGCATCGACAGGCGCTGCACGCTGGTGACTTTGTCCAGTTCCGAGGCCTGCGACAGCAGGAAGTCGATGAGACGGATTTGCACTTGCCACATCACACTGATGCCCATCAGCAGGCTCAGCAACCCGGACTGCCAGCGCATCGGCGTCAGCCGATCCAGCCAGCGCCAAAGCAACAAACCCAGTCCACAGCCTGAAATGCAGCGCCCCCAGAACTCCAGACCGTCCAGATCATCGCGGTCAAAGGGTTGTCCTGCGACCTCCAGCAAACGATGGTTGAATGACAACTCCACCGCGGTGTAGAACGCCAGCAGAAGCAGAAACCATGCGTTTTTTTGAAGCGAATGACGGGCCATTGCCCGCCATTAAATGCGGCTGCAATGTCGCAACGACATCTCGCCGGTGAAGCTAGGTAAAGTTAGCTCACGACGCGCCCAACATCACGCCAAAGCGGCCTCGATGGCCAGGGCCACGCTGGCCAGACGGGCATCATCGCCGCAAATCGAAGAGACCATGAGGCCCACCGGCAACTCGCCTGGCGCATGGCACGGCAAACTGAAGGAGCAGCCGTCCAGAAAATTGATCGCAAACGTGTTGCGCAACATGTTGCGGTTGGCCGCAGCGAATGCTTCGTCATCGCTGACCAGCTGCGCCAGTGGGGGCGCCACTGTGGGCACCGTGGGACTGAGCATCGCGTCAAAACCCTGCAGAGCGTGCGTCACCCGCTGAATCCAGTCACGGCGATTGGCCAGCATTGCCAGGTAATCTGCAGCGCTGATGTTCTGCCCCAGCCGCACACGCGCGGCCACACGCGGGTCCAGTTGATCCATGCATGAGGCGATTTGCGCGTGATGGGTGGCCCAACACTCGACCGGAGAGAACCCTCCTGGCGCATTCAAGCCTGCAATCTCGGCCAATTCGGTCAGTGCCATCTCTTCCAGGATGGCACCCGCCTGCGACAGGCGCGTCAGGCTGCGCTCGAAGGCACGCGCCACCTGCGTATCCAGGCCATCGAGCATCAAGGTTTGCGGCAAGGCCAGGCGACGCCCTTTCAAGGGACGCTCAGCCACCTTCAGCGGCTGGCCTGACAACACGCCGTCAACCACCAGGCAATCTGCCACCGAGCGGGTCATGGCGCAAACGGTGTCCAGCGAATGCGACAGCGACACGGCCCCTTGAATCGGCACCCGGGACTGGGTGCTCTTGAAACCGACGATGCCACACAGTGCCGCCGGAATACGGATCGACCCACCGGTGTCGGACCCCAGGCCAGCCACGGCCAACCCCAGGGCAACCGACACAGCCGCGCCGGAGGAGGAGCCTCCCGGGATGCGTTGCACCTGGGCATCGGCCGGATTGACCGGGGTGCCGTAATGGGGGTTGATGCCAATGCCCGAGAACGCCAGCTCGGTCATGTTGGTCTTGCCCAGAATCGCCGCACCGGCTGCACGCAAGCGCGCCACAGCAGGCGCGTCGTGCGCTGCCGCAGGCTGTCCAGCCAGGAACCGGGTTCCTGCCAGCGTGGTCTCCCCCGCCACGTCATAGAGGTCTTTGACTGTGACGGGCACACCCGCCAAAGGTAACCCGGTGTCGCCCACGGCATGCAGCGCGTCAGCGTGGCGCGCAGCCAGGCGCGCATGCTGTGGATAAAGCCGCGTGAACACATGGGCCGCAGGGCTCGACTCGGCTCGCGCCAGACTGTCGTCCACCCAGGCTTGGGCGCTGAACGAGGCATGGCGACGCTGCTGCTGAAACTCGGAAAGTGTCTGGGGAAAAAGCGACATGATTGAAAATACCGGAATGATGAAGAGACTGTGCACACAATTTGCAAGGCACGCAAGCCAATGGGCCACTTGGGCGACGCTGCTGTTCATGGCCAGCCAGTTGCCTGTCCACGCCATGTCCTGGTTTCGCCCTGGCCAGACGCTCTCAGAATACCCGCTTTCGAACAACGAAACCGCACGACTGAACCGCCAGGCGGGCTGGCCAGCGGATGATCCCACAAGCTGGATGATCACGCTGCGCAACCCTTTGCCGGGCGCGATCACCTGTCGCGAGGTTCAGTTTTTTCCGAAAACAAGCGACGCCCAGGTGCGGGTCCGCATGTTGCAGCCGCCCTTGTACGTTCCTGCCGGGCAAAGCCGCAGCAGTCTGCTGGCCGATGTCCGCAAAAGCGACATCCGGGACTGGGCGATGCAATGCCACTGCCTGCGATCGAGCCCACAAAGTCCTTGTGAAAATCCTCCCTGATTGCATGCACCGTCCTGGGGCATGGCATCGCTCAACCGGGTGACAACCCTCAGTGAAGCGGGGATTGGCCCATGCTATGCTGAATGCAGTGCCTTTTCAAAAATAACCATGGCTGAAGACATCATTCTGGAGACACGCGGGCTCGTCAAAGAGTTCAAGGGGTTTGTGGCCGTCAACGACGTGTCGATCGGCGTGCGCCGGGGCCAGATCCACGCCCTGATCGGCCCCAATGGGGCGGGCAAGACCACGTTTTTCAACCTGCTCACCAAGTTTCTGATTCCCACACGCGGCGCCATTCTTTTCAATGGCCACGACATCACTGCCGAAAAGCCCGCACAGGTGGCACGCCGCGGCATCGTGCGTTCCTTTCAGATTTCTGCCACATTCCCGCACCTGAGTGTGCTGGAAAACGTGCGCATTGCCCTGCAACGCAGCACCGGCACGTCCTATCACTTCTGGCGCTCGGAAAAAAGCCTCTCGCAATTGAATGGCCGTGCCATGGAGTTGCTGGAAACCGTGGGCCTGGAAAACTTCTCCAACACACTCGCGGTCGAATTGGCCTATGGCCGCAAACGCGCCCTGGAAATCGCCACCACACTGGCCACCGAGCCAGAGTTGATGCTGCTGGATGAACCCACCCAGGGCATGGGCCATGAAGATGTGGACCGTGTCACGCAACTGATCAAGAAGGTGGGCGCTAACCGCACCATCCTGATGGTGGAGCACAACATGAACGTGGTATCGAGCATTGCCGACACCATCAGTGTGTTGCAACGCGGGCAAGTGATTGCGGAAGGCCCCTACAACGTCGTGTCCACCAACCCGCAGGTGCTGGAAGCCTACATGGGCAGCACCGAAGCCGAACTGGAGGGCGGTCATGGCTGAGCAGCCCCAGGAATTCCTGAAAATCTCCAACCTGCACGCCTATTACGGCGAATCGCACATCCTGCATGGCGTTGACCTCACGGTCAACCATGGCGAAGTGGTCACCCTCCTGGGCCGCAACGGTGCAGGCCGTACCACCACCATCAAGTCCATCATGGGCCTGGTGGGTCGGCGTACCGGCTCGGTCCGCATCAATGGCCAGGAAACGGTCGACTGGTCACCTCACCGCATTGCCCGCCTGGGCATGGGCTATTGCCCGGAAGAACGTGGCATTTTTGCCAGTCTGTCTTGCGAGGAAAACCTGCTGCTGCCCCCCGTGATCGCGCCCAATGGCATGAGCCTGGATGAAATCTACGAGATGTTCCCCAACCTGTACGAGCGCCGAAACAGTCCGGGCACTCGCCTCTCCGGGGGTGAACAGCAAATGCTGGCCGTGGGTCGCATCCTGCGCACCGGTGCACGATTGCTGCTGCTCGATGAAATTTCCGAGGGCCTGGCACCTGTGATCGTTCAGGCCCTGGCCCGCATGATCCGCGCGTTGCGTGCCAAAGGTTTCACCATCATCATGGTGGAACAGAATTTCCGGTTTGCCGCGCCGCTGGCCGACCGCTTCTATGTCATGGAACACGGTCAAATTGTCGAGGGTTTCGCCGCCAGCGAACTCGCAGGCAAGATGGCCATGCTGCATGAATACCTCGGGGTCTGAGCCCCAACAACCTCATCAGGAGACCACGATGAAACGCAAACTTCTTTCATTCGCCGCAGCGGCTGTCTGCGCCATGGCCACGGGCGCCCACGCCCAGATTTCCGACGGCATCGTCAAAATCGGTGTGCTCAACGACATGTCCGGCCTGTATTCGGACATTGGTGGCCCCGGCTCCACACTGGCAGCCAAGATGGCTGTGGAGGACTACCTCAAGGCCAGCAAGAGCACCCTGAAAGTGGAAGTCGTCAGTGCCGACCACCAGAACAAGCCCGACGTGGGCTCCAACATCGCCCGTCAGTGGTATGACACCGACAAGGTCGACGCCATCGTGGACGTGCCCACCTCCTCTGTGGCACTGGCCATCAACCAGATCACCAAGGACAAGGGCAAGATCCACCTGAACACCGGTGCGGCCACGGCCGACCTGACAGGCAAGGCCTGCACCCCCAACACCATTCACTGGCTGTATGACACCTGGATGCTGGCCAACGGCACGGGTACCGCCGTGGTGAAAACCGGTGGCACCTCCTGGTTCTTCCTGACCGCCGACTACGCTTTTGGCCACGCCCTGGAGCGTGACACCGAAGCCGTGGTGACCAAGAACGGCGGCAAGGTGCTGGGCAAGGTCCGCCACCCGCTGTCCAATCAGGACTTCTCTTCTTTCCTGTTGCAGGCACAAGCGTCCAAGGCCAAGATCATTGGACTGGCGAACGCCGGCGGCGACACCATCAACTCGATCAAGCAAGCAGCCGAGTTTGGCATCGTCAAAGGCGGTCAGAACCTGGCCGGCCTGCTGGTGTTCCTGCCCGATGTGCACGCGCTGGGTCTGGAAAAAGCCCAGGGCCTGATCTTCACCGAAACCTTCTACTGGGATCTGAACGACCAGACCCGCGCTTGGTCCAAGCGCTTTGCTGCAGCCCATGGCGGCAAGTATCCCTCGATGGATCAGGCCGGTGTGTACGCCGTGGTCACCCACTACCTGAAGGCCATCGATGCGGCCAAAACCGACGATGGCACCAAGATCGCCGCCAAGATGAAGGAACTGCCCACCGACGATCCCTTGTTCGGCAAAGGCACCATCCGTCAGGACGGCCGCAAGATCCACCCCGCCTACCTGTTTGAAGTCAAGAAGCCTTCGGAATCCAAAGGTCCGTACGACTATTACAAGCTGCGCGCCACCATCCCCGCTGACCAGGCCTTCCGCCCGCTCAACGAGGGTGACTGCCCGATGATCAAGAAGTAATTTCTGACTCCCTGTTTCAGCAAGACACGAACATCACGATGGAAATATTTGGCATTCCCTCCCAGGCCCTGTTCGGGCAGTTGTTGATCGGCTTGATCAACGGCTCCTTTTACGCCCTGCTCTCGCTGGGCCTGGCCGTGATCTTCGGCTTGCTGAACATCATCAACTTCACCCACGGCGCCCAGTACATGCTGGGCGCATTTGTGGCGTATCTGAGCCTTCAGTATTTCGGCCTGAATTACTGGGTCTCCCTGCTACTCACTCCTTTATTGGTGGGGGCCACGGGCGTCATCATTGAGCGCACGATGCTGGCACGCCTTTACAAACTGGACCACCTGTACGGCCTGCTGCTGACCTTCGGCCTCGCCCTGATCATTCAAGGCGTCTTTCGCAATGAATTCGGCTCGTCGGGCATGCCCTATGCCGTCCCCGAACTGTTCGCTGGTGGCGTCAACCTGGGCTTCATGTTTCTGCCCAAATACCGTGGCTGGGTGATTGTGGCTTCACTGATCGTCTGCATTGCCACCTGGTACGTCATTGAGCGAACCAAGCTCGGCGCCTATCTGCGCGCCGCCACCGAGAACCCCTCTCTGGTTCAGGCTTTTGGCGTCAATGTGCCGCGCATGGTCACGCTGACCTATGGCTTTGGCGTTGCCCTGGCTGCCCTGGCAGGCGTCATGGCCGCCCCCATCTACCAGGTCAGCCCGATGATGGGCGTGGACATCATCATCGTGGTGTTTGCGGTGGTGGTGATCGGCGGCATGGGCTCCATCATGGGCGCGATCATCACAGGCTTTGGCCTGGGTCTGATCGAAGGCCTGACCAAAGTGTTCTATCCCGAAGCGTCCAACACCGTGATCTTCGTCATCATGGTGATCGTTTTGTTGATCAAACCCGCCGGTCTGTTCGGTACCCAGAAATAAGCTCACCATGACCCAAGCGACCGCATCCTCCTCGCCTTACGTCGAACACAGCAATCGCCACCAGGGCATCGCCTTTTTGGTGATGGCCGCCATTTTTGCCCTCGGGCCTCTGGTGGTCTACCCCATCTTCCTGATGAAGGTGATGTGTTTTGCCCTCTTCGCCTGCGCCTTTAACCTGTTGATTGGCTTTGGCGGGCTGCTTTCCTTTGGCCACGCCATGTTCCTGGGCACCGCCGGCTATGCCGCGGCGCATTCGGCCAAGGTCTGGGGCTTCACGCCAGAACTGTCCCTGCTGTTTGCCACCTTGTGCGCCACCGCCCTGGCCGTGGTCACAGGCATGCTGGCCATCCGCCGCCAGGGTATTTATTTCGCAATGATCACCCTTGCCTTGTCGCAGATGGTGTTCTTCTTCTATCTCCAGTCGCCGTTCACTGGCGGTGAAGATGGCATCCAGGGTGTGCCGCGCGGCAAACTGTTCGGCGTGTTCGACCTGTCCGAAAACTTGCCGATGTACCTGTTTGTGCTGACGGTTTTTCTCAGCGGCTTCGGCCTGATCTGGCGCATCGTGCATTCGCCTTTTGGCCAGGTGCTCAAAGCCATCCGCGAGAACGAGCAACGGGCACTCTCACTGGGCTATGACACCGACCATTACAAGCTGGTGGCCTTCATTCTTTCAGGCACGGTTGCGGGCCTGGCAGGCGCCACCAAGTCGATGGTGTTCCAACTGGCCTCACTGACCGATGTCCACTGGTCCATGTCGGGCGAGGTGGTGCTGATGACGCTGGTCGGGGGCCTGGGCACCCTGTTTGGCCCGGTGTTTGGTGCCGCTGTCATCGTCACCATGCAGAACTACCTCGCGCAACTGGGGGCTTGGGTCACCATTGTGCAAGGCATTATCTTTGTGATCTGCGTGCTGGCCTTCCGCCGCGGTGTCATTGGCGAGATTGCCAACCTCATCCGCAAGCCGCTCTGATTGCCGGGCCCTGGTGCCCGATCACGCAAGCCTTTTCCCGGCGGCATGGCAAGTGCTGGCCGCCATCCACTCCAACGTCATCCATCATCATGTCTTCTCTCAGCCTTTCCCAAGCCCAGCAAATCATCACAGGCGCCCTGGCCCATGCCCGCCAAGCCAATTTCAAGCCCATGGGCGTGATCGTGGTGGACGCCTCCGGCAACACCATCGCCTATGCCCGCGAGGACGGTGCCAGCATGTTCCGTTTTGACATTGCCCAGGGCAAGGCCTGGGGCGCTGTCGGCATGGGAGTGTCCAGCCGCACCCTGTTCGAGCGCGCCAAGGACAACCCGAACTTTTTCGTCTCCCTGTCCTCCACGGCCCAAGGCAAGTTTTTGCCCCAAACCGGCGCAGTGCTGATCAAGAATGCACAGGGTCAGGTGCTGGGCGCTGCTGGCGCCAGTGGGGGCACGGGCGATGAGGATGAGGAAATTTGCATCGCAGGCATCCAGTCGGCAGGCCTGAGCGCCAGCTGAGCGCGGGCAAGGGTTGCGGATGTCACACGCCTCCTCCCTCATTGCTGGCCTGCGCAGCGTGGCCTTGAATGTCCCCGATCTGGCGCTGGCGGAAAAATTCTTCACCGAAGTCTGGCATCTGGAAGTGGCCCATCGCCAAAGCGATGCACTCTATTTGCGCGGCACGGGCCAGGATGATCACTTGCTGGCATTGCATGCGCGATCTGGCCCTGCGCAAATACGCCATGTGAGCCTGCGGGCCCGAACCGCCCAGGCCCTGTCAGCGATTGCACAGTCCACCGTGCGTCATGGTGGGCAAGTGGTTCGCGCGGAAGCCGCCTGCACCGACCCCAGTGGGGGTATCTCCCTTCAAGTGGCCGATGCCGATGGTCGCGTGTTCGAGATCGTGCACGGGGACACGTTGCGCGCCCATCCAACCCAGGAGGCCGACCGCCCCGAACGGCTCGCCCATGCCGTGCTCAACACCCATGATGTGGGCGTCACGCAGGCCTTCATGGAGAACGTGCTCGATTTTTCCCTGACCGACCGCACACGGATCATGGCGTTCATGCGCTGCAACAGCGACCATCACAGCGTGGCCCTGGGCATCAGCGACAACGATGCGCTCAACCACATCGCCTTTCTGATGCCTGACCTGGAATCGGTCATGCGTGGCGGGGGGCGCATGCGCGATGCTGGCTATGACATTCACTGGGGCCCTGGCCGCCATGGCCCTGGCAACAATGCCTTCAACTATTTCATCGGCCCGTTTGACATCGTCATCGAGTACACCGCCGAGGTCTCGCAGATCGACGACAGCTATCCCGTGGGCCAACCCGACAACTGGACCTGGCCACCCGGCCGTGTGGACCAGTGGGGCATTTCTGCCCCGCCGAGTGCGCGATTGAAGGAGGCCCAGCGGGCCATCCTGTTCGCCGCCTGAAACTTCTCATCATCTGAAGGAAACCGCCATGCGCTTCACCACATTCCGACAAGGCAACGAGGACCGTCTGGGCCTGGTTGTGGGCCAGGACGTCATTGACCTGAACAAGGCACAGCCGCAGATCAGTTCCGATCTTCGCACCGCCTTGCGCGCCGGACAGGACCTGTCTGGCGCAGCCCATGCGGCCATTGCCAGCGCTGCAGTGCGCATGCCCTTGAGCAGCCTGCAACTCTCGCCGTTGCTGCCCGAGCCGGGCAAGATCATCTGCCTGGGCCTGAACTATTTCGACCATGCCAAAGAAGGCGGCCGCGACAAACCCGAATATCCCTGGTTCTTCCTGCGTTCGGCAAGTTCCTTGCTGGCGCCAAACGCCAAAGCCCTGCGCCCCAAAGTCTCCGAGCAACTGGACTATGAGGCAGAGCTGGCCGTGATCATTGGCAAAACCACCAAGCACGCCACCATGGCCAATGCACTGGACGCCGTGTTTGGCTACAGCTGCTTCAATGACATCTCGGTGCGCAACTACCAGCGCAAAACACCGCAATGGACCATCGGCAAGAACTTTGACCGCACGGGCGGCTTTGGCCCCGTGCTGGTCACCAAGGACGAATTGCCGGAAGGCGCCACCAATCTGCGCATCCAATCGCGTCTGAACGGACAGATCATGCAGGACGCCAACACCCGCGACATGATCTGGGGCGTAGCGGAAACGATTGTGTTGCTGTCCGAATGTGTGACGCTGGAGCCTGGCGACCTCATCATCATGGGTACACCCGCCGGCGTGGGTCATGCACGCACACCGCAGGTTTGGATGAAAGCTGGCGACGCCATTGACATCGAAATCGAAAACATCGGGATTTTGCACAACACCATCGAAAACGAAGCGGTCTGATCGCCATGAATGCCCCCGAGCTGTTCGATGTCGCCATCGTCGGTTACGGACCGACGGGGGCTGTAGCCGCAGGATTGCTCGGCCAGCAGGGCATTCGCACCCTGGTCTGCGACCGTCTGCATGAGGTCTACGACAAGCCGCGGGCGATTGCCCTGGACCACGAGATCATGCGCGTGTTCCAGGCTTTGCAAATCGCCGAAGACCTGCAGCCGCACATGGAGCCGTTCACCAATTCGGAATTTTTCGGTGTTGACGGTCAACTGATCAAATGCATGTCCACGATTGCGCCGCCCTACCCGCTGGGCTACGCGCCATCGATCGTGTTTTCACAACCGCCAATGGAAGCCTTGTTGCGCGCGCGTGTTGCCCAGCTGCCCAGCGTCAATGTGCAACTGGGCCAGACCGTGGTCGACCTGACGCAAGATGACGATGCGGCCACACTGACGCTGCGCAATGAGTCGGGTGTCTCACGTCAGGTCCGCGCCAAATACGTGATCGGCTGTGACGGCGCCTCCAGTTTTGTGCGCCAAAAAATGGCGCTCAAGCTGGACGACCTGGGTTTTGATGAGCCCTGGCTGGTGGTGGACTTGCTGGTCCATGACAGCGGCTTGGCGAAATTGCCGCGCACCAGTGTGCAATTCTGTGAGCCGCAGCGACCGACCACCCTGGTGATTGGGCCTGGCCGTCATCGGCGCTGGGAGATCGCCATCAACCCCGGAGAAGACCCCCAGCAATTGGCGACACCCGAAGGCGTGTGGTCGTTGCTGTCACGCTGGCTGACACCGCAGGATGCCACGCTGTGGCGTCAGGCCAGCTACCGTTTCCATGCCCTGGTGGCTCAGCGCTGGCGGGCCGGGCGTGTCTTTCTCGCCGGCGATGCGGCACACCAGCAACCGCCTTTTCTTGGTCAAGGCATGTGCCAGGGCATCCGCGATGCCGCCAACCTGGGCTGGAAACTGGCGGCCGTGCTGCAAGGCCAGGCGGGCGACCGCTTGCTCGACACTTATGGCGATGAGCGCCAACAGCATGTGCGCGAACTGACCCTGCGCATCAAGAACATTGGTCTGATCGTTGGTGAACGTGATATCGCCAAGGCCCGTGCACGGGATCAGAAACTGCTCGAAGAATGCGGTGGCGTGGTCAAACCCACGCCCCGTCAGAATGTGCAACCCGCGTTGGCCCGAGGCTTGTTGCACGCACCAGGCGTCGGGCCGGTGGGCAGCTTGTTTCCACAGCCCTGGCTGAGCGCAGACGAAGGCCCCTGCCGCATGGACACACGCTGGGGAACGGGCTGGCGCCTGATCCTGGACAACCAAGCCCCGGCCACCGCACAAGAGGCTGCGCAGGCTTTCAACGCCATGCCCCTGACCGTTTGTCAACTCGGACAAACCGGGTTTGTCGAGACCGAGGGGGTCGTGTCGAATTGGTTCCACGACCATCAAGTCATGGCCGCACTGATCCGCCCCGATCACTGTGTCTATGCCGTGGCCAAGCACGCCGAAGAATTGCGTACGCAGTTGGCGCACTTGCAACAAACGCTGACCGCTCCCTGAAAGGAATCAAGATGCAACGACGACAACTGATACAGACCACCGCCGCTTTGCTGGCCACTGGCGCAAGTGGCTGGGTGGGTGCGCAGACAACTCCGGCCTGGCCGGACCGCCCTGTCAAGTTCATCTTGTCGCAACCGCCTGGCTCAGGTCCCGACAATGTGGCGCGCCTGCTCTCGGACCGGCTCGCCAAGGCCCTGGGACAGGCTGTGGTGATCGAGAACAAACCCGGCGGCCAGAACGTCATTGGCGCGCAAGCGGCAGCGCGTGCTGCCGCAGATGGCAGCACGTTCTACTTTGCCACTACGGCGGCCCTGGTCACCAATCGGCATCTCTTCAAAACCATGCCGTACGACCCGCAAAAGGATTTTGCGGCAGTCGCCTTCATTGCCAAAAGCCCCTTTGCCGTGCTGGTGCGCGCCGACTCCCCGATCACCTCAATGCAGGATCTGATCACACGCGCCAAAGCCAGCCCTGGCAAACTGACATTGGCCAATGAAGGACCACGTACCTTTGGCGGCATCATCGCGCGCCTGATCAACGCACGCACGCGCATGGAAGCCAACCTGGTCGCCTACGCTTCCGTGAGCGTGGCGGTGCAGGACGTTCTGGGCGGTCACTCCGAGGCCGTTGTGGCCGATCTCGCGTCCACCGCCCAGTTGGTCAAACAAGGCCGCTTGCGGCTGTTGGCGGTGACCTCTGGCAAGCGCGTGACGGGCTGGGAAACTGTACCGGCCCTGTCCGAACTGTTGCCCCAATTCGAGATGGTGGGCTGGTTTGCGCTGGTGGCCCCCACAGGCACACCGACCCAAGTCATTCAACGCATGCACCGTGAAGTCAACGCCTTGCTGGCCGAGCCCGAGGTGGCCCAGCGCATGCTGACCATCGGCCCCATCGCTGAACCGCTGGCCAGCCCGGAAGCGGTAGAGAGCTTTCTCAAGCTGGAACATGACCGCTGGAGTGAGGTCGCCAAGGAAATCGGTCTGTTGCCGGAGTAAACCTCGGGGACTCCCCTGCCGGCCTACACTCTGGGCATGTCCCCCCTCACGCTTTACTACGATGGCCGCTGTCCGCTGTGCCAGGCCGAAATGCTGTACCTGCAGCACCGCGACCATCGGGGCTTGCTGACCTGCATTGACATCACACGCGAAGACTATGACGCCCAGCTCACCGGCCTGTCCTGTGAGATGGCCATGGCCAGCATTCATGGGCAGTTGCCCAACGGCGAGTGGCTGCGCGGTGTTGCTGTGTTTGCCGCCGCTTATGAGCGCGTGGGCCTGCACCGCATGGCCTGGCTGCTGTCCAGGCCTCGTCTGCAGCCTCTGCTGGGCTGGGGTTATGCGCGCTTCGCCCGTCACCGCTACACCTTGTCGCGCTGGCTGGGCCCGACCGTGTTGCGCATCGTCAAGCGCTTCTTGCTTCGGGGTTAAGGGCCCGGGCTACGCAAATGGCCTCACTTCAGGTGCAAGTGGGCATAAGCGATCAGCGTCAGGCGCTCAGCCGTGGACTTCAGACTCTCCGTGTTGCGCCAGCAATTGCATCAGGTGCTTGCGGATCAAAATGCCAGGCCGGTCCGAATCCATGGAGTATTCGACACCACGCCGACGCAAATCGACCAGGGCATCCGGATCTGTGGACTCCAGAATAGCCTTGTCTTCCCGCGTGATGACCTTGTCGAACGCCACCAGCAGATCTTCGGGACAGTCCTCTTCACGGTCATTTCGGAACAACCATTGGCACAACTGGATATGTCCGTCATCGATGGGTGTGAAGCAATTGATGATCACATGCCGAATACCCGAGGGATATTCAATGTCCAGTCGGCGTGAGAATGGCAGGTAATAGGCGTTGCGCATGTGGCGTGTGGTCAATGGATCATTCACGCCACTGATTTTGCGAAACGCTTGCGGGTTGACGGCATCAATCACCGTCTCGGCATAAAAGCCTTGCTCGCCATCGACCAGCTCGTATTTGCTGGGCTTGGGCGAGGCGGCCACGCCAAAAGTGGCACGGTGCACAAAGCTGAAATGCGCGTTGTCAAAGCTGTTTTCCAGAGCGCGCACCGGGCTGGTGGCCCAGCTCTCATAGAACTGGTAGATCGTGCGCCAGCCCTCGGCACCAAACTCGGGGACATCAGGTATTTCGGCCAGAGGCTCTTCCAACGCGACCCAGGCGTAGCCATAACGGGCCACACACCGGTAAGCCGTGGTCTGGTAGTCAGGAGGAATCGCACGGTCCGCGTCGTATTGCGGAATGCGAATCACGCGCCCCGTCCGGTCATAGACCCAGCCGTGGTAGCCGCATTGCACTGCGCCCTGGCCACAGGCCTGGCCCTGAGCGTTGACACACCAGCCGAGCGACAATTTGGCTGTGCGGTGACAGCAGCGGTCCTTCAGGGCCGCCGGTTGCCCGGCTTCGTCCAGAAACAAAACAATGTCCTCGCCCAAAAGCTTGAAGGGTTTGGGGCCTTCAGCGAGCAGGGACAACGGCATGATGGCATGCCAGAACTTGCGAAAAATGGGTTGTTGAGTGACCAGCATGCGGCGATCCTACCGAAACTGGACGCAGCTTAACTGGCAATCAGGAAATCCCGACTGATGCCCGCACCCAGCTCGTTGACGCGATCCAGAAATTGCGTCAAAAAAGCATGGAGGCCATTGGCCAGAATTTCATCAATGCAACCGTATTGCAACTCAGACTGCAGTTTGCCAGCCCGTCGTGCCGTGGCGGCCGACTGATCGTTGGCCACCATGGCCAGGTTGCTGACCACCTCGTTCATGCTGGCGTGCAATGAACGCGGCATGTCGGCCCGAAGCACCAGCAACTCTGCCACCCGCTCGGGACGAATGACATCCCGGTAGACTTTTCGGTAGATCTCGAAACCCGAGACACTGCGCAGGATGGCGCTCCAATGGTAGAAGTCGTACTCCTGATCGCGGGCACTGGCGGTACCGAAGAAATCACTTTGCACCGCATGGAACTTCACATCCACCAGGCGCGCCGTGTTGTCAGCGCGCTCCAGGAAGGTCCCCAGGCGCATGAAATGGAGTGACTCGTCCATCAGCATGGTGCCCACGGTCACACCGCGCGACAGGTGCGAGCGAAATTTCACCCACTCGAAAAACTGACCAGGGTCGCGCTCGAATTCGCCTGAACGGATGCGGCGGTTGACCTCCAGCCAGGTCTGGTTCTGTGTCTCCCAGACCTCGGTGGTGAGCGCGCCACGAACGGCACGGGCATTTTCACGCGCCGCGCGCAGGCAGGAGATGATGGACGAAGGGTTGTCTTCGTCCATCACCATGAACGTCATGACCTTGCGCGCTGTGATGTCACCGTACAAGGCCTCGTAGGAAGGCAGCAATTCGCTGATGGACAACAAACCCTTCCAGCCCAACTCGGCGACGGCCGCAGATTGCGGCAGCAGCGAGGTCTGGTAGTTCACATCCAGCATGCGGGCAGTGTTCTCGGCACGCTCGGTGTAGCGCGACATCCAGAACAAATGGTCGGCGGTGCGTGACAGCATCTCAGTTCTCCAAAATCCAGGTGTCCTTGGTGCCGCCGCCCTGTGAGGAATTGACCACCAGCGAGCCCTCTTTCAAGGCCACGCGGGTCAAACCACCGGGCACCATTTGAACGGTCTTGCCACTCAGGACAAAGGGACGCAGATCAATGTGGCGGGGTGCAATGCCTTGGTCCACATAGGTGGGACAGGTGGAGAGACTCAGCGTGGGTTGGGCGATGTAGCGCGCCGGATCTGCCAGCAAGGCTTGGCGAAAGGCGTCAATTTCGGCACGGCTCGCGGCAGGCCCGACCAACATGCCGTAGCCGCCAGCGCCATGGACCTCCTTGACAACCAACTCGGACAAATGCGCCAAGGTGTATTTCAGATCTTCCGCATCCCTGCACTGATAGGTTGGCACGTTGTGCAAGATCGGTTTTTCGCCCAGGTAAAACTCGATCATTTTGGGCACATAGGGATAAATGGACTTGTCGTCCGCAATGCCGGTGCCAATCGCATTGCAGATGCTCACATGACCGGCCCGGTAAACATCCAGCAGGCCGGCACACCCCAGGGTGGAGCTGGGACGAAATGCCAGAGGATCGAGAAAATCATCGTCCACTCGGCGGTAGATCACATCGACGCGCCGGGGGCCGCGCGTGGTGCGCATGTAGACAAAGCGGTCGCGCACAAAAAGATCCTGCCCCTCCACCAGTTCCACGCCCATTTGCTGGGCCAGAAACGCATGCTCGAAGTAAGCACTGTTGTACATGCCGGGCGTCAGCACCACCACGGTCGGCTCAGCCGTGGTGGAAGGACTGCTGGCACGCAAAGTCTCCAGCAGCAAGTCCGGGTAATGTGCCACCGGCGCCACCGCATGCTGGCGAAACAGTTCTGGGAAAAGCCGCATCATCATCTTGCGGTCTTCCAGCATGTAGCTCACGCCACTGGGAACGCGCAGGTTGTCTTCCAGCACAAAGTACTCGCCCTCCCCTTGAGCATTCGGTGCCCGCACGATGTCGATGCCACTGATGTGGGAGTACACGTCGCCAGGCACATCCACCCCCACCATCTCGGGACGGAACTGGGCGTTGTGGAGAATTTGCTCGGAGGGGATCAAACCCGCTTTGAGAATATCTTGCGCGTGGTAGATGTCATGGATGAAGTGGTTCAAGGCCGTCACACGCTGAACCAGACCGGTTTGCATGCGTGCCCATTCGTGCGCGGGAATGATGCGCGGAATCAGATCAAAAGGAATCAGGCGCTCGGTCCCCGAACCATCGGCGTCTTTTTCGCCATAAACGGCAAAGGTAATGCCCACGCGGCGAAAAATCATTTCAGCCTCAGCGCGCTGGGCCTGCATCTGCGCATCACTTTGCTGCGCCAGCCAGTTGCTGTAGCTTTTGTAATGCGGTCTCAGCTTCCCATGCGTGTAGGGAAGCTCAGCATACATTTCATCCAACATCTTCATGAACAGAACACTCCTACCCTGGAAAAGCAAATTGAATGCCATGCTGCCGCAAGCTTCAAGCACCCAGCCTGGCACCAAGATGGTGAGTAGACCCCATTTCAGTGCAAACCGAGTCGATCTACATCATAAAGTGAAGCACCTGCTCTGCCGGGGCATGGCCGGTTTTCAAGCATTGGATGGTGAGAGAATGGCTGCATTGTGGAAAACGAGCGCCCGCCCTTGCCGTCTGACTTGACCATCCCTGAGTGGCTGTCGGCCTGGCTCGAACCGGGGGCTGCAGGCCATTTCAGCGAACTGCAAGGCAGCGTGACAGACCCGCTGTGTCCGACGCTGGCGCCTGCGTGGTCACGCTTTTTCCAGCAAGTCGGCCATGCGGGCCTGGACACCCTGGACCAGCGCATGCAGGAACTGCAGCGCCAGGTTCGGGACAACGGCATCACCTACAACGTGTATGCCGACCCGACCCATCCGCAACGCCCCTGGTCGCTGGATCTGTTCCCTCTGCTCATGACCCCGCAGGACTGGCAGACCATTGCGCAAGGTGTGCAGCAGCGCGTGCGCTTGCTGGAAAATATCCTGGCCGATGTCTACGGACCCCAACGCCTGTTGCGTGAAGCCCTCATACCCGCAGCCCTGGTGCAAGGCCATCCGGGCTTTCTGCGCGCCATGCAAGGCATCACCCCGGTGGGCGAAACGCGCTTGCACATCGCCGCCTTTGACCTGGCGCGCAGCCCCGAAGGCCACTGGTGGGTCGTTTCCCAGCGCACGCAGGCACCGTCAGGTCTGGGCTACATGCTGGAAAACCGGTCGATCATTTCTCGTTTGTTTCCTCAAGCGTATGAGGCCATGCATGTCCAGCGGCTGAGCAGCACCTACCAAGGCTTGTTGGAAGGTCTGCGCCTGCGCAGCCCGGCTGGCGCCGATGCGCACATTGCCTTGCTGACGCCTGGCCCGTTCAATGAAACTTATTTCGAACAGGCCTATCTGGCACGTTACCTGGGCGTCACCTTGGTGCAAGGGCATGACCTGACGGTGCGCGATCAGCGTTTGTACCTGAACACTTTGCGCGGCCTGGAACCCGTGCATGGCCTGATCAAGCGATTGGACGATGAATTCCTTGATCCTTTGGCGTTAAGGGCAGACTCCACGCTGGGCATCCCTGGCTTGATGCAAGCGATTCGTGCGGGGAACGTCATCGTTGCGAACGCACCCGGGTCAGCATTTCTGGAGTCCCCCGCATTGCTGGGATTTCTGCCCGCGCTCTCACAAGCCTTGCTGGGCGAAACTTTGCAACTGCCATCGCTGCATACTTGGTGGTGCGGCGAACGCGCGGCACGGGAAGAAGCGCAGCATCGCCTGAGTGACAGCGTGATCAAGCCCACGTTCCCGTGGGGTTTGCCGGGCGCAGGCCACTCGGACGCTGTGCTGGGCCGCGAACTCGGCACCCGGGACAAAGAGGAATGGGCCGCGCGCATCGCACACCAGAGCGATGATTACACCATTCAAACCTATTTACCTCTGTCCCAGATGCCCACATGGCACACCACTGCGGCAGGTGGGCGTCTGCAACCACGCTCAGTGCTGCTTCGGGTCTTTGCGATTGCCCAGCAACCAGGCCACTGGCAAATTCTCCCAGGTGGATTGGCACGACTGGCAGTTCCCGGAATGGAAATCGCTTCCATGCAGCGAGGTGGCAGCAGTGCCGATGTGTGGGTGCCTTCCTTACACAATAAGCCAGAGGCGACACAAGCTTCCCCAGTGGGAGCCAACGTGCCAGAGGTGACGCACCCGTGCAGGCATGCGCAATGGGTCACCCGTCGGGCTGCTGAAAATCTTTACTGGCTCGGCCGCTACAGTGAACGCTGCTTCAACATCCTGAAACTGGTGCGCTTCACTCTGGCGACGCTGCATGGGGAGGCCTCTCTTTCTCCTGCGCTCTTGCGGTGGCTACAAGACATGGTCTCAGAGCACGACCTGATTCCCCCTGGCACCTTGGCACCACAGGCCTCACATCACAGCTTTGAGCGCCTGTTGATCGCCAGCCTGGGGGACACCCAGTGCACCAGTCTGGGCTATCACGTGCAGGCCATGCGACAGGCCGCATCGGCTGTACGCGAACGTCTGTCGCCAGCACACTGGCAGCAGATCGAGCGAATGGAAAAAGATTTTTTCACGCAATGCGCCTCGTTGCCTGCGCCAGGCGACTGCACGGCCATGCAGGCCTGTCAGATGCTGGCCAACTTCATCGCGCCCTTGCATGCGCTCTCCAGCATGCAGGACCCTGCAGAGATGGGAGAGGACGGCTGGCGAGTCATGTGCATGGGCCGTGAAATGGAGCGCCTGGGCTATCTGTGCAATACGCTGGCCCTGTCGCTGACACACGCTGGCGTCGATCCCACACCCGACGGACAGGCCATCTGCGCTGGCTTGCTGACCCTGTTCAACCGCAACATCACTTCAGCGCCGCTTCTTGTGCCCCCTCACAACCTGCCCGCTCTGTTGGCACAACTGGTGCAAGACCGGCACAACCCAGATTCGCTGGCCTGGGTGGCCCAGGCACTGCGCGCTCACCTCGCCCAACTCGCCGGATGTGACGACCCAGCCTTGGACATGCTGGCGCGCACTGTGCCGGGCCCTGGCACATGGGATGTGTCACAAACACACATCCAGCATGCCCTGCCCGATTCCTTGAAAGCCTGCGGGCAAGCGCTCTGGCAATTGTCAGACGCCATCCGCGCGCGCTATTTCATGCACATCCGTGACGGCGAGCAAAGCCTGGGATTTTGAAAAGACATCATGCTGCTGCGCATCGTTCACGAAACCCGTTACACCTACACGCCAGCGGTGAGCTCGGCGCAGCACCTGCTGCACTTGCAGCCACGCAACACATGCTGCCAAGCGGTGGTTCAACATGTCTTGCACATCCTGCCCACGCCCTCCGAAAGCGTGGCGCAAACAGATGCGTATGGCAATCCCATGTGCTTTATCGCCCTGCAAGAGCCGCATGAAACACTCAGCCTGGTGTCGTTGAGCGAGGTTCGCACCCTGGGGCCCATCGCTGCTCCCCCTGCAGCACTGTCTGTGACCTGGGAGAGCGTAGGTGAGCGCTTTCGCTACCAGGTCGGTGCGCGCTACGACCCGGCCATCGACCATGTCTTTGCATCTCCCCATGTGCCCCGGGATCCAGTGTTTCAGGCCTATGCCTTGCCCAGCTTCACGCCAGGGCGCACCCTGAACGACGCCGCGCGTGACTTGTGCATGCGTATCCACCGTGACTTTCGTTACGAGAGCCACAGCACCGATGTGAGTACCCCCGCAGCAGAGGCACTGCGTCAACGGCGCGGTGTCTGCCAGGATTTCGCGCACATCTTCATTGCCTGCTGCCGAGCCATGGGCCTGGCGGCGCGCTACGTCAGTGGCTATTTGCTGACGGTGCCGCCCGCAGGCCAGCCGCGCCTGATTGGCAGCGATGCCTCCCATGCCTGGGCGTCGGTGTACGTTCCTGACGACCATGACGGTCCTGGCCATTGGCTGGACTGCGACCCCACCAACAACCGCTGTGACTGGGAAACACCCGGCGAGGACTACGTGACGGTGGCCATCGGTCGTGACTATTCCGATGTGTCTCCCGTGCGAGGCGTGATCCACGGCGGTACCGACCATACCCTGACCGTGGCCGTCACCGTGACATCCGAAACCGAAACTTAAAGCGTGACCACCGGGGCCTTGCCCAGAACTTCGTGTTCATAGGCATGCAACGAAGGCAAGCCACCAGTGTGCAGGAACAACACACGCTCGCCGACTTTGAAAAAACCCTGTCGCGCAAGCCCGATCAGGCCTGCCATGATCTTTCCGGTGTACACCGGGTCCAGCAAGATGCCTTCGGTGCGTGCCAGCATTTGCACAGCCTCCACCATCTTGTCGTTGGGAATCGAGTACTTGGGCTGCCAATAGCCGCCCACACTGACCACCGACTCCCGTGGCACGACCATGGGAATGCCCAAGAGATCCAGCACGGCTTGTGCCTCGCGATGCACCAGTGGCTCCTGGTCGGCGGGATCGCGGCTGACGCCCACGCCCACAATCGGCACCTGGATGTGGTTGCCCAGAAAGCCAGCCAGTAGCCCGCCATGTGTTCCTGAACTGCCAGAACCGACCACCACGCGATCAAACGATACGCCCTGGTCAAACCACTGTTGCTGCAATTCCTGTGCGCAGGCAGCATAGCCCAGACCACCAATGGCATTGGAGCCGCCCCCCGGGATGATGTAGCCCTTGCGGCCTTCGGTCGCGAGTTGCTCGGCCTGGGCTTGCATGGCTTGCGCCATGTTGCTGCCACCAGGCACCACGGTGATGGTTTCCACGCCCATCAATCGAAACATGAAATGGTTGCCACTGGCATCGTCATTGAAACTCTGAGGCACACGTTCCTCGATCACGAAACGACATTTCAGCCCTTCCTTGACGGCTGCAGCAAGGGTGATGCGGCAATGGTTGGATTGCGGAGCCCCACAGGTGATGAGCGTGTCAGCACCTTGCGCCAGGGCATCGGCCACCAGAAACTCCAGCTTGCGGGTCTTGTTGCCACCGGGAAACAGCCCCAGCATGTCATCGCGTTTGACCCACACTTCTGGCCCCCGGCCACCGGGACAACTGGCCGCCAGCGCTTGCGAAAAGCGTGGCATGGGCTCCAAGGGCGTGGGGTGCGTGGTGTAACGGCGGCGCGGGAAACGGGACAAATCCATGGTTCACATCCTTTGACTGAGAGACTTCACTTCCAACGAATCGGTTCCACCATCACGCTGCCCAGGCTACTGCTGAGGGTCAGCGCGCCTTCTTGCACCGTGGCCTGCAGTTGCATGCTGCGTTCGGCCAGGGCGCTCAAGGCCTGTGACGCTTCAGCAGGCACGCGCCAGACTTGCAGCTTGTCCAAGCGGGACAACTTGTTTTCAATGCCGCGCCACCAAACTTCTGCAGCATGGTGAAAGGCATACACGATGACGGCATCGGCTTTGCTGCACGCCTTGGACAAAGGCTTTTCTTCGGGTTGTCCAACTTCGATCCATAAGCGCTTTCGGCCAGTGAAATCGGTCAGGGACACGTCCGGATCGTCCGGGTCAGACAGCCCCGCGCCAAAAGCCAGGTTGCCATCGCCCTGACAAATCGACTGCAAGGTGTGGGCTTGCAACGCCAGCGCGACCAAACGCACCATCATGCGTTCGTCCGTTTCGCTGGGATGGCGCGCCAGTGTGAGCGCATGATCGGCGTAATAGCTGTGATCGATGTCGGCCATTTGCAAGCCGGCCTTGAAGATGGTGGATTTGATGGCCATGCCGGATTATCGCGGGGGTTACAGGCTTTCAGGCCTGGGCGCTGATAATCTGTGCTGAGCCATCGCGCCCGAACATGACGACCCCACCCGCCCATCGCACAACCCACCTGCCTGTTCACCTGGCCTTGTTTGGCATCACCGTGGTCTGGGGTTTGAACCTTTCTGTGGTCAAGTCGCTGACGCACATCCTTGACCTGAGTCTGATCGCCACATTGCGCATGCTTGCGTGCGTGGCCTGCCTGACACTGCTGTACCGGCACAAAATTAGCCTGATCCGCCATTGGCGCGCCTCCCTGTGGCTGCAAGCCACCCTGGCAGGCGTGCTGATGGTTTATGTCAACCAGGTGCTCTTCACACAGGCCATGGGACGCACCAGCGCCACCAACGCGGCACTGATCATTGCGCTGGGCCCCATGGTGTCAGCCAGTCTGGAGTACCTGTTTTTTCGTCGCCCCATGGGACGACGCATGCGCTGGGGCCTGGTACTGGCCCTGATAGGTGTGGTGACCGTCATCACCCATCGGCCCGGCGCGCAGTGGCAGCAAGCAGCGCTGGGCGATGTGCTGATCTTCACTTCGGTCGTGACCTTCGCCGTCGGGGGTGCGTTGACCCAACGCATCTCCGACCAGCTCGATCCCATGAGCATGACCTGGTACACCCATGTGCTGGGCTGTGCATTGCTGTGCCTGGACAGCGCCTTGCGCCTGGACGACATTGTCAGCCCGCTGGCGGCATTGAACCTGAAAGCCTGGAGCATGACCTTGTTTTCAGGCCTGCTGGCCACCGGCCTGGGTGCCGTCATCTGGGCCAAAGGCATCGCCACGCTGGGAGTGGGTCGAACCGCTGCCTATTTGTCCTGGGTGCCAGTTCTGGGGGTCGCGTTTGGCGCGCTGTTGCTGGGCGAACCTGTCACATACTGGCACGCCTTGGGTGTCGGGCTGGTCTTGATCGGCACAGTCCTGAGTTGGCCCGACGCCATGTGGAATTTGATACGAGCACGCTGGCGCCGGCCATGAGCATGGATCACATCTTGCAAGGCGCTCGTATGCAGGAATGATGCTGATCTGCTTCTGAGCCGGGCAGGCTTAAAACGTGGCGATCACCGCCTGGCGCAAAGCGGTCGACACTTCCGGGTCGACACCAAACCAGGCTTTGAATGCAGGACGTGCCTGGTTCAGCAGCATGCCCAGGCCATTCACCGTCAGATTGCCACGCGCACGCGCATTCGCCAGCAAGCTGGTCTCTAGAGGGATATAGATGGCATCGCACACCAAGGCATCGGTGGGCAATGCGTCCAGGCGCAAGCTGAGGTCGGTTTTGCCATGCATGCCCTGATCGGTGCTGTTGACGAGCATGGCAGCACCAGCCAGCGCATCGTGACGCTCGGCCCAATCCAGGACAGAAATCACCGGGCCGAATTCGTCGGCAAGCGCCTGCGCCTTGCTGCGTGTGCGGTTCATCAGCCGAATCGACCGGGCTCCTGCATCCATCAGACTCAGCACAATCGCGCGTGCCGCGCCACCGCCCCCCAGCACCACGATCGGGCCCGCATCGGCGCGCCAGTCGGGCTTGGCATCGCGCAAGCTTTGAATGAAGCCATACCCGTCAGTATTGAAGCCATGCAAGGCACCATCGGGTTGCACCACCACCAGGTTGATGGCCCCCATGCGCTGTGCCAGCGGGTCCACATGATCAACGCTTTGCATGGCCTGGATTTTGTGGGGCAGTGTGATATTGCAGCCCGCCATGCCCAACGCGGACAGGCCGCGCAAAGCCGCCTCCAGGCGCTCGGGACGCACAGGAAACAAGCCATAGGTGCCGTTCAGGCCGTAGTGGCGAATCCAATGGTTGTGAATCGCCGGGGAACGCGAGTGTGCAACAGGCCAGCCCATCACCCCTGCCATCACGAATTGCTGCGCCATGTCTGCTGTCTACCTTCTGAAAATTGATGCTGCCAAGGATAGCGCGAAATGAGACACGCTCATTGCGTCTTGATCTCCACCACCGCGTCCACGGCGTAAGCCCCTTGCCCTTGTGGCATGGCCAGGACCGGATTGAGGTCAATCGCCTGCACCTGGTCACGGTACAGGTCTCCCACAACCGACAAGCGTGACAGCATCTGCGCCAAGGCCGCAATGTCCACCGGTGCTCGACCGCGTGCACCCAACAGCAGCGGTGCGCCACGAATCGATCGGATCATGGTTTCTGCCACATCCGGGCCAAACGGGCAGCGGTGAAACACCACATCCTTCAGCACTTCCACAAAAATGCCCCCCAATCCGAACATCGCCACGGGGCCAAAGACCGGGTCTTGCGTCAACCCCATGATGCATTCCACGCCGCCCGATAACTGGCGTGCAACCAGCACACCGTCCAACCGGGCGTGCGGCACAGCGGTACGCGCACGGCTCATCAAGGTGTCAAAACCCGCGCGCACCTGCTCCGCAGACGCCACATCCAACAGCACCCCGCCGATTTCTGATTTGTGAAGAATGTCCGGGGACACGATTTTCAGAACCACTGGGAAGCCCAGTCGCTGGGCCGCCTCGACAGCCGCATCGGCCCCCAGGCACACCGCTTCTGGCGCGCACTGGATGCCGGCTTGTCCCAGCCAATGCTTGGCCTGAGCCTCATTCAGAGGGGTGTCAGGGGCGTGCAATCCTTGCAGGCTCGGCGCGGCCTGTCGCGGTGCTCTGGCGAACGCACAGCCAAATGTGTGCATGGCCGCGATAGCGGCCACCGCGCGATGCGGATCCTCAAAAACAGTGAAGCCATCGTCTTCATAGGTTTGAACCCACTCTGGCGTGGCCAGCAAAGACAGCACGAACAGCCGATCGGGATGTTTCTCGCGCACGCGCTTGAGTTCTTTGCGCAGCTTGGGCGCCGTGGATGGCGTGCCTGCGGTGTAGGTGAAAAAACCCAGCAGGCTGCCGTAGTTGCCCTCCTCCACCACCGCATCAGTGAACTGCCCCAACAAGCTCATGTCGTTCAGAAACTGGGCCGTGGTGTCCACCGGGTTGCGGGGCGAGGCAAAGGGCAGCATGGCCTTGAGTCGCTCCTGGCTGGCCTGCGGCATCTCCGTCAAGGCCAGGCCCAGCGGCTCGGCCGCATCCGAAATGATCACGCCGGCGCCGCCACTGACGGTCAACACCCCCAGCGAGTTGCTGACCGGAAAAACGCGTCGCGTGGCCAGTCGTGCCACATCCAGCATGTGTTCGGTCGAGGTTGCGCGCACCACGCCGAATTCGGCCAGCACGGCATCGGTGATGGCGTCATTGCCAGCAATCGAGGCTGTGTGCGATTGCGCCGCAGCGCTGCCAATTTCGCTGGAACCGACTTTCATCATCACCACGGGCTTGTGTGCCAGACGTGCCGCTTCCAGCGCCTGCATCAGACTGGCACCATCGCGTATGCCCTCTGAGTACACCGCGATCACATGGGTTTGATCGTCTTCCACCATGGCCTGAATCATTTCCCCCAAGCTGAGATCGCATTCATTGCCTGTCATGACACACGCCGACAGGCCGATGCCGCGCGCCCGGGTCAATGCCAGGATATGTCCGCCATAAGCGCCCGACTGACTCAGCACCGCAACCTGGCCGGAGAGCGGAAAGCCCAGCTCCACGCTGGACACAAAACTGCCATAAAACCCATTGCGCGGGTTGAGCATGCCCAGCGAGTTCGGCCCCAGAATGCGCATGCCGTGACGCCGTGCGCTGGCCACCATTTCCTGCTCCAGCAAAGCCCCTTGGGGTCCGGCTTCGGCGAAGCCTGCGCTGAAAACGATCGCAGCGCCCGTCCCTCGCTGCCCTAGCGACTCGATCACGGGCAAAACACCCGAGGCTGCCACGGCCACCACAGCCACATCCGGCACGCCAGGCAAGGCATCGATGCTGGCATAACTGGTCAGCCCCTGTACCTGGGGACGGGTTGGGTTGACGGGCCAGATCTGGCCCTGAAAACCCTGGCTCAGCATGTAGCCGATGGGACGCCCGCCAATGCGAAATGGATCGTCCGAAGCACCAATCACGGCCACCGAGCCTGGTGACAGAATTTTTTGCAGCGCGCTGCGCGGTATGACAAACTCAGTCAATTCGAAATCCTCCCATAAGGGCCACGGGAATCCATGGCGTCGCCTTGTCAACACCCTTGCCGGGTGAGCTCATGGTATTGTCATGGCATCGGCGTCGCATCCCCGTCGCCTGCGCGAAAAACAAGGAGACAGCGATGAGCACCCCCCCCTCTGGCATGAAAAAGGGATTGACCCATTACGGCGACCAGGGCTTCTCCCTGTTTCTGCGCAAGGCTTTCATCAAAGGCGCGGGCTACACCGATTCAGCGCTGGAACGCCCAGTGATCGGCATCGCCAACACCGGCAGCGCTTACAACCCCTGCCACGGCAATGCGCCTCAACTGATCGAAGCCCTCAAACGCGGCATCATGCTGGCCGGCGGCTTGCCAATGGACTTTCCGACCATCTCGATCCATGAAAGCTTTGCGCAACCCACCAGCATGTTTCTGCGCAACCTGATGTCCATGGACACCGAGGAAATGATCCGCGCTCAACCCATGGATGCCGTCGTGCTGATTGGGGGCTGTGACAAGACCGTGCCAGCCCAGTTGATGGGAGCGGCCTCCGCCAACATTCCAGCCATCCAGCTGATCACGGGATCCATGCTCACGGGCTCCCATCGCTCCCAGCGCGTGGGTGCCTGCACCGATTGCCGCCGCTACTGGGGGCAATTCCGTGCCGAGGAAATCGACGAAGAAGAGATCGCAGCTGTCAACAATCAACTGGTGGCCAGCGTCGGCACCTGCAGTGTGATGGGCACGGCCAGCACCATGGCCTGCATCGCCGAAGCCTTGGGCATGACCGTGCCCGGTGGCGCATCGCCGCCAGCAGTGTCGGCCGATCGCATCAGGATTGCCGAGCTCACGGGTGCACAGGCAGTGCAAATGGCCAAGGACCGGCTCAGTATCGACAAAATCCTGACCGCCAAAGCCTTTGAAAATGCCATGCGCGTGCTGCTGGCCATTGGCGGCTCCACCAACGGCATTGTGCACCTCACGGCGATTGCCGGTCGCATGGGTTTCGAGGTGGACCTCCAGGCCCTGGACCGCATGGGTCGTGAGACCCCCGTGCTGCTTGACTTGAAACCGTCGGGCGCGCATTACATGGAAGACTTCCATGACGCAGGCGGTATGGCCACTTTGCTGCGTGAACTCAAACCCCTGCTTCATCTGGACGCACTCACCGTGACCGGTCGTACGCTGGGGGAGGAATTGGAGCGTGCAGCGCCACCCTTTCAGCAGGATGTGGTGCGCCCCCTGGCGCAGCCGATCTATCCACAAGGTGGCATTGCCGTCTTGCAAGGGAACCTGGCACCAGGTGGGGCCATCATCAAGCAGTCGGCCGCTCACCCCGAATTGATGGAGCATGAAGGTCGTGCCGTGGTGTTTGAAAACCTCGAAGACATGGCCAACCGCATCGATCGCGATGACCTCGATGTGCATGCACAGGATGTGCTGGTGCTGAAGAACATCGGGCCGCAAGGCGCGCCCGGCATGCCAGAGGCGGGGTACATGCCGATTCCCCGCAAACTGGCCCGCGCAGGCGTCAAGGACATTGTCAGAATCTCCGACGGCCGCATGAGCGGTACCGCCTTCGGCACCATCGTGCTGCATGTCACCCCCGAGTCCGCCATCGGAGGTCCGCTGGCCTATGTGCAAAACGGTGACCGCATTCAACTGTCGGTCAAAAACCGATCGCTGGAACTGAAGGTCTCCGAAGCCGAATTGGCGCGACGCATGCGCGAGCACCCCATCACCCCCCCACAGGCTGACCGTGGCTACCGCAAACTTTATTTGCAAACGGTGACTCAGGCGGATCAGGGTGTGGACTTTGATTTTCTGCGTGCCACTGAGGCGCGCGGCACCATCCCCGGCAATCCAGAATGAAGGAAGCTGAATGAAAAAACATCTCACACGTTGCGCACTGAGCCTGCTGACAGTGTTCACTTTGGTCAGCGGTGCACAAGCCCAGAGCTGGCCGAGCAAGCCCTTGCGCGTGATCGTGCCTTACCCGCCAGGGGGGTCGTCCGACATCATTGCACGCGCGATCAGCCAGCAAATGTCCGAGACCTTCAAGCAAAGCGTGATCGTGGAGAACAAGCCTGGCGCCAATGGCAACACCGGCTCTGACACCGTGGCCAAATCAACCGATGGTCATACCATGCTGCTGTGCGATGTGGGGGCCCTGGCCATCTCGCCCTCGGTGTACACCAAGCTGCCGTTTGACCCGTCCAAGGATTTGCGGGGCGTGACCATGCTGGCCTATTCACCGCACTTGCTGGTGGTCCACCCTTCCGTGCCCGCCAACAACCTGCAGGAACTGGTGCAACTTTCACGCCAGCAGCCTCTGAATTTTGCGGTATCGGCGATCGGAAGCGCGCCCCACCTGGCAGGCGTGGCCGTGGAAAAAGCGACCCAGGCGCAATGGAACTACATCCCCTACAAGGGGGGCGCGCAAGCGATTGGCGACACCGTGGGCGGACAAACCCAGATTCTGATGAACGGGATGCTGGCCACTTTGCCGCATGTGCAATCCGGCAAACTGAAGGTCCTGGGCGTGTCCAAAGGCACACGTGTGCCCTTGCTGGGCCATGTGCCAACCCTGGCCGAGCAAGGTGTCAAAGATTTCGAGTCTGGCACTTGGCAAGGTCTGCTGGTGCCAGCCAGCATGCCCCAGGCCCATGTTCAGCGATTGGCCACAGAGTTGACGCGCATCATCCGTTCGCCGGAAGTACGCGAGCGGCTGGTCTCGCAAGGTGCCGAGGTCTACACCATGACGCCAGAGGAAATGGCGCGCTTTTTCACGCAAGAGCGCAAAAAGTGGGCTGCTGTGGTTCAGGCCGGCAACATCCGGCTGGATTGATGCTCAGACTTCAGGCAAGGCCGCCAGTGTGGCCTGAAAGCTGGGCATGCCACCCAGTGCCGTGGCCTGCGTGACCGACAGCGCGGCCGCCACATTGGCCCAGCGCAAGCCTTGCACCAGGGACTCACCGCGTGCCAGTGCTGCAGCCAAAGCCCCAGTGAAGGTATCGCCCGCACCAATCGTGTCGACCACGGTTTGCGTCAGCCCGGACAAATAGATTGCCGGTTCCCTGGCGCGAAAGAGCGCGCACCCTTTTTCGCCGAGTGTCACGACCAGGGCGTCAACACCTTTGGCCAACAAGGCGTGTGCAGCCGCCTCCAGGGACGCCGTTTTGGGCAAGCCACTGAGTTCCTGCAGTTCAGATTCGTTGGGGGTCAGCACATTGATCCAGCGCCACAGTCCCTCATCGATGGGCTGGGCAGGCGCCGGATTCAACACAGTCACCGCCCCCACCTGGCGCGCCAGGACAAAGGCTTCGCGTGTGGCCGTTTGCGGCACTTCCAGCGATGCCATCACCACCTTGCACCCGCTCAGCATGCTTTGCGCGGATTGCACATGGCCGGCACTCAAGCCCAGGCCAGCCCCCGGTGCCACCGCGATGCTGTTGTCGCCGTCGTCGTAAACCAGGATCTGGGCCACACCGCTGCGCTCACCGGCGGCCTGGACCACATGACGGTGGTCGATGCCCTCACGGTCCCACAGCGCACGGCCCATGCGCCCAAAATCATCGTCGCCGATGCGGCCAATCAGGCCAACACGCGCGCCCTGTCGGGCTGCAGCCACAGCGGCATTGCTGCCTTTGCCACCCGGGCTGGTGGCAAAGCCCGTGGCCATCAAAGTCTCGCCACGCTGCAAGGGTCGCGTGACATGGGACACCAGGTCGACATTCCAGCTGGCCACGCACACCACCGAAATCGTTGCTTCAGTCATGGTTCATTTCAATCCATAGCCCATGGTTTGGGGCAGCCACAACACAATTTGCGGGAACACCGTCATCGCCAGCAACAGCAGCAACAGCATGACGATGAACATCCACCCCTCACGCATCATGGCGCCGATAGGAATGCCCGTCAGGGCCTTGGTGACAAACAGCAGCATGCCAAAAGGCGGATGGATCAGGCCAATCATCATGTTCAGCACCACCAGCACGCCAAAATGAACCAGATCAATGCCCAGCGCATTGACCGCAGGCAACAGCATGGGCACAAAAACCAGCAACAGCACCGACACATCCAGAAAACAACCCAGCACCAGAAAAAGCAGGTTGACCATGAGCAGAAAATGCACGCGTGACAACTGCATGCCATCCACCCATTGCGCCACGGCCTGAGGCACGCCTTCGGCCGTGAACACATAGTTGAGCATGAACGAGCCCGCCAGAATCAGCGTGATCACCGCGCTGGCGCGTGCCGACTCCAGCACCACGCCAAAAAACGTGCGCCAGTTCAAGGCACGGTACACCGCGCCGGCCAGAATAAGCGAGTGCAAGGCAGCCACAGCGGCGGCCTCGGTGGGCGTGAAGGCGCCAGAGTAAATGCCGCCCAGCAGCACAATGGGCATGGACAGTGGCAAGGCACCTCGGTAGAGAATCTGCGGCCAGTCGCGCAGTGGAATCTTGTCCTCGCGTGGCATGTTGCGGCGGGTGGCAATCACATGGACCACCACCATCATGAGGATGGCCATCAGAAAGCCCGGGACCACGCCGCCCAGAAACAGTGCCCCCACCGAGGCACCGGAGACCAGGCCATAGATCACCATGGGAATCGACGGCGGAATGATGGGGCCCAACGTGGCACTGGCCACCACCACCGCGCCGGCAAAGCCTGGCGTGTACTCTGGCTTCTTCAGCATTTGCCGGATGGTCACCAGCCCAGGGCCTGCGGCATCGGCAATGGCGCTGCCGCTCATGCCCGAAAAAATCACACTGACCAGAATGTCCACCTGGGCCAGACCACCGCGCATGCGCCCGACCACTATGCGGCAAAAATCGAAAATCCGCTCACTGACCGTTCCAGCATTCATCACATTGGCCGCAAACACGAACATGGGCACGGCCAGCAGCACATAGCTGTTGTACAGGCCATTGCACACCTGCTCTGCCACCAGACCCAGATCCTGCTGCTTGACCACCAGATAAGCCACACCTGAGGCCAACATGGAAAAGCCAATCGGCATGCGCAACAGCATGCCTGCAAGCAGCACACCCATCAAACTCCACAATGCGATGCTCATGAGGGCACTCCCGCGTCTTGCAGGTCATCCCCATGCCACGCACGCCACATGCCCCATGCGCTTCGAACGACCAGCGCCACCAGCAAAATCACAAACGGCAGGAACACCCACATGAACGGAATGCCCAGCACCGGTGTGCCCTCACGTCTCATGAAATGCACATAGTCCCAACAAGCTGGCAAGGCCCAAGCCGACAATCCGCCGATCATGGCGTTGCCGATCAGCCGCATCCAGCGCCGCACTGCAGGCGATGCCGCATTCCACACCAGATCGAACATCACCTGTTCCCTTTCGGGCACCATCAAGGCGCCAGCCCAAAGGATGATCCAGACATAGAGCACCACGGCCAGCTCATCGGACCATGGCAAGGGACGGTCAAAGCCAAAGCGTGCCACGATCTGCACCACAAAGACCAGGAACAAGGCAAGGAACAGTGCGGCGCCAACCCCGTTGGCGCAGCGTGCAAACCAGATGCGCATCACTTGGTACTGTTGATGCGCTCAAGCAGGCCTTTAGGCCATACCTTGGCATAGTCGGAACTCATGTAAGTCTGCTGCACCGATTTGCGAAAAGCCCCCACATCGGGCGTCACCACCTGCAAGCCCTGCTGCTTGAAGAAGTCCACAATCTGTGCCTCCTCCTTGATGCGGTTCTCGTTGTTGTACTGAGCAGCGGCCTGCGCAGCGGCCTTCACTTTCTGCTTTTGCACAGGCGTCATTGCATTCCAGCTCTTGTTGGCAATCGACAAGAAAATGCCATCGACCAGATGACTGGTCAGCACCAGCTCCTTGGTGACTTCGTAGAACTTGGCAGCGCGCACCGTGGGCAAGGGATTGTCCTGGCCATCAATGGTGCCTGTCTTCAAGCCCAGGTACACCTCGCCAAAAGCCAGCGGCGTGGCCGTGGCACCCAGAGCTTCACCCAGGAACAACCATTCCTTGCTGCCTGGCATGCGCAATTTGACACCTTTGAGATCTGCCGGCGTTTTCACGCTGCGGGGCTCGCGCAAATTGATCTGTCGTGTACCCAGATAAACCGTGGACAGCACGGTCACATCCATCTTCTCGGCCACCAGCTTGAACAACTCATCCCCGATGGGGCCATTGAACACCTTTTGCTGGTGCTGCGGATCCTGAATGATGTAACCCGCCGTAAAGATGGAGAACTCGGGCACCAGTTTGGCGATGTCGAAGGCCGAGATGGCAGATAACTCCAGATTGCCGCGCGCCATGGCCGCAGGTTCGGTGCCTTGCTTGAACAAGGCCGCATTCAAATTGATCTGAACATCGAACTCACCAGGCGCACTCTTGTCCAGCGACTCCTTGAAGACCGTCCACATCTTGGCGTGCCAGTCATCCGGCACCGCCGGGGTGGAAATGCGGAGCACGGATTTACTCTGGGCATGCGCCAAAGGCAGTCCCACGGCCAGCAGGCCCATGCCACAGGCCGCAGCCAACACAGCGCGACGAATCAGAGAAGATTTCATGATGCAGTCCTTTGAAAGAAGCAAGATCAACAGGGTCAAATCAGCGAGTCAACGGTGCCAGGCCCAATTCCTGGATTTGTGCACTCAATGTTGCATATTCGGCGTCGGTCAGCGCCACCAGGGGTGGCCTCACACGCAGCCACGCACGGTCGCCTGACAGAATGCTCATCATGCCCTTGATCGCGGGCAACAGGGCATAACGTGTCAAAACCGCCAGCAGCGCCAACACCCGCTCGCGCTCGACCGGTGTCTCAGCGGCGTCGGGGCTCAACACCAGGCGATGGACCAGGCGTGGCATGAAGTTGGCCAGGCCACTCACCGCGCCTTTGCTGCCACGCCGTCCCAAAGCGGGCAAGTCGGGTTCATTGCCCACATAAATCGTGAGGCCGGGCATGAAGGCGTCGGCGAGACTCAAAGAAAAAGCCGTGTCACAGCCGCTGTCCTTGACACCCACGATGCTTTGAGGATAGCGATCCTTCAGCGTGCGAATCACACGGGGCGTCAAACCCACCCCTGAAATCTGAGGGATATGGTAGAGGTACATGCGGGGCATCAGATCGGCCACGCCATCCAGCACTTGTGCATAGGCGGCCACCACACCTTCCTCGGAAATCCCTTTGAGAAAAAACGGCGGCAGCATCAGACTGCCATGGGTTCCCAGCAAAGCCGCATGGCGTGTGAGCGCCAGGGTTTCCGGCAAGGCTGCACAGCTGGTAGACACCAGAATGCGCTCGGCAGGCACGCCCTGCCCAACCAGGGCTTCCAGGGTTTGCTTGCGCTCGTCCAGCGTGAACGAGGGCCCTTCGCCGGTGGTGCCAAACAAGGTGACGCCGCCGCAGCCTTGCGCCAGCAAGGCCTGGGCATGCGATGCCAGCTTTGGCGTGTCCACGCTCAAATCGGCATGCAAGGGCGTGACCAGCGCGGGCCAGATGCCGTGAAAAGATGTGTGTGCGTCAGCGTTCAACTTTTTGGACCTCAGGCCACGGCAATTCAGGGCGTGGCAATCCCAGCACACGACGGTGTGCGCTTTCAATGTGATGTGTCAGGCGCGCCACCACAGCGTCCGGATCGCGGCGCTTCAGGGCATCAATGAACCACAGGTGCTCATTCATCACCGACATGAGAATGTCGGGCGACAAGGCCGCATTCTCCAGGCGGATCAGGCGAATGCGCAGGCTGTTGATGCGGTAAGCCTGTGAGATCAGTTCATTGCCCAGGGTGTCAACGATCAAATCATGCAAGCCCCAATCCACCGTGGTGGCATCGGTCAACAAGGCGTCGTCAATGCTGCCGTGGCGCGCACGGTGCACGATGCGCAAATGCGCGTCTTCCACCTTCAGCAGATCGTCATCGCTGAGATGGGTGACAAATTTTCGTGCTGCCTCGATTTCCAGCACCTTGCGCAATTGGAAAGCATTGTTGATCCACTTCAGATCAACATGTGCCACCTGCAAACCGCGTTGCGGCACAGTTTTCAGCAGGCCTTCGGCCTCCAGGCGCGGAATCAACTCGCGCACAGCGCCCAGAGGCATGCCCAGCAACTGCATCAGCTCACGTTGCGACACAAATTGCCCAGGGCGAATGTTCGCCGCCACAATTTGCTGCTGGAAGCTCTCATAGGCCTGGATGCGCAAGCTGGTGGTCATGGTTCTTCAAAGGCTGGGCATCACTAACATGTCAGCGATCATATCAGCAACAACATGCCTCGCGCTTGACGTCACTGGCGTGGAGGCCCATGCGCTGATGGCACACGCCTTCTCTCAGCGTTGCTCAGTGGTAAATTCCAGGCAGCACGATGTTGGTGGTGCCAGGCCGAACCCAGCGTGGTGATTCACGGGTGGTGTCCAGGCATCCCCCATCGGCATAGACCCCCTTGGGGTCGCGCAGGCGCAGCATGCGCTGCGTGATGTCACGCGCCCGCGCCGGGTCCTGACGGCTTTGCTTGACCAGGCGCTCCACCACGGCTTCATCCATGTACAAGCCGCCCTGATCGCTTTGCCGGACACCGTGACGCCAGTGGAAAATTTCAATGGCCTTGGTTTGCAGGTCATAAGGTTGATCGGTATGCCAAAAATTGGCAAACAATCCTTGCCCCAAATAAATCACCCATGAACCCTCATAGCCTTCTACGTCTGAAGAAGGGTCGTCGGGGTTGCGAAACCAGACGCGGTCACCTGGCACAAACCAGGTGGCAGGCAAGGGCTCTTCGTTGGAGCCCCATTCATGCAGAAACACATCATGGAATCGCCCCGACGCGATGGGCTGTTGCTGCCATTGCGCCACGATGTCGGACAGCAAAGCAGGATGGCTGACGCGTGCCTCCTGCGCGATTCCCAGCAAAATCACATATTCGGTCGCTCGGTAGCAGGAAAAAGCGTAAAGCTTGCCGGACACATCGGGCTGGGTCGCCTGCTGCAAAGCCTCGATCAGGCACTTGCCGGGCTTCAGCAAAAAGCCCTTGTCTTCCTGGAATTCCCAATAGGCCACGGGACGATCAACGCGCTCAGTGTGAAAGTCCATGGCGGTGCGACGGGCTGCTTCCACAATGTAACAACGCATTCGCACCGCGCTGATGAATTCATCCAGCGAGGGAAAGCTCAGAAGCAATGGACTGGCCAGCAACGCCAGGACCGTCTCGCGGCACAAAGCCTGCGCTGGCGACAAGCTTGCCAGTTGAAATTTCTCATACAGACCCAGCGTTTCGAAATGCGGCAAATTGTGGCGGGCACAGTCTTGCGCGAGCCGGTAATGGTGACCCCGTCCGTCGGCCCAGGCCTGATGGACCACAAAGTCCTGCACGCCCCACTGAGCCATGCAACGCATGGCTGCGCCATGGTCTTTTTCAGCCTGGACTGCATCTTGCGAGCAAATGACAATTCCTTGCGGCATGCTTTTGGAGTGACGCGATCAGCGCCTTTCATCATGTTTCAATGCAAATATAACGATTAGCCGCGAAGTGCACCAGCCCAGGCCTTAGGGGTTTTCACCCAGCGGTTCACAGCCAGGCCCAGCATCACACTGAGAACCCAGGTCACCATGGCAAACAGCCATGCCCAGCGCGTGTCTTGAAAAGAGCTGACGGACCAAACTGCGCTGGCACACAAAATCACAGCAAAGTGCACCAGGAAAATGGCGTAAGAGGCCTCGCTCAGCACCCCCCATGCAGTCCGCAGACAGCCGGGCAATACATCGCGCTCACCGATGGCCCACAAGGCCAAGGCGGTCAGCGCAGCCAGAACGGGACGGCTGCGAAAGTCCAGAATGGCGTCGACCACCAGCAAGACCACCAGCACCCCGAACAGGCGCCCCGCCCAGCGCGAAACACGACTCCAGGCGGCCAGCACCCCCAGGCCATAGGCACCCCAGAAATAGAGTGCCCACATGTCCCACGCATCGACGCGGTTGAAGCCCCACCAGGATGCCGCCGTCAACGCAGCCACAGCGACCACCCCGACCGTGTGCGGCGCATGCGATGGCTGACGCGGCAAAAGCCAAAGCAGGAGCGCAAAGGAAACATACAACTGAAAATCGATGGCCACATACCATGCGCCTGCGGACAGCGCAGGCACATTCAGGATGCCCTGAAGCATGAACACATGCGCCATAAACACCCACAACGAAGGCAACTCCGACATCCATTCGGGCCGGTAAAACGGTTGCACCCCTACAGTGACCAACACGACCAGTAACAAGGCCACAGCGAACTGCGGCGCCAAACGCAGGTAGCGCCCCACAATGGCCTGACCCAACGGCACCTCACGGCCAGCCAGCGCAGCTCGCGCCGCCAGAAAACCGGCCATCACCAGAAAACACTGAACCACGAGCCTGCCTTGCTCGAACAAAAAACCGAACAAGGCTGGCGAGTCTTGCTCCAGCTGCTGAGCCATCGGCGAATACACCGACAGGTGATGCCACAGAATCAGTTGCGATGCGACGATCTTGAGTGTATCGATCAGCGTGGAGCGTGCGCGTCTCATGCGGACTGTTTCCAGCTCGGAATTCGCTTCTCCACAAAGGCCTTGAAGCCTTCTTGCGCATCGCCGTCCATCATGTTGCAAGCCATGGTCTGCCCAGCCAGCTGATAGGCCGCAGCAATGCCCAACTCGAGTTGCTGATAGAACAAGGTCTTGCCCATGCGCACCGCTGTGGCCGGCTTTTCGACAATCTTGCGGCAAAGTTCCAGCACTGTATCGGCCACAGCATCGGCTGGCACGGCATGGTTGATCAGGCCTTGTGCAACAGCGGTGCGCGCGTCGATGAAATCGCCGGTCAGCAACATTTCCATGGCCTGCTTGCGCCCCAGATTTCGGCTCAGGCCGACACTGGGCGTGGCGCAAAACAGGCCGTAGTGAATACCTGAAACCGCAAATCTGGCGGTGTCAGCAGCGACGGCCAGGTCGCACATGGCCACCAGCTGGCAGCCCGCAGCCGTGGCGATCCCTTGCACCTGCGCCACCACTGGCTGCGGCATGGACTGAATGGTCAGCATCATGCGACTGCATTGGGCGAAGAGCTGCTGGTAAAAAGCCAGTTCCGGCTGCGCGCTCATTTCACGCAGATCATGGCCGGCACAAAAGGCACGCCCTGCCGCAGCCAGCACCACCACGCGGCAGGCCCTATCTTGTGCGACAGCCTCCAGCGCGGCCTGCAATGCTGTCATCATCTCTGCTGACAAGGCATTGAAACTGTCTGGACGGTTCAGCGTGAGTCGGACAACGCCAGGAGCGGGTGTGTCGCGTTGGATAGGTTCTGAATGGGTTGGGTTCATGTGCTGGTCTCCCGCTGGCGTGTTCGTCCCATAATCATGCCACCAAAGACCATGCCTACAGCACGCCCAACCCTGCCCTGGCTGGAAGCCAGCGATCCCCTGCCACCGCCCAGCCATGCCTGGGGCGCGAACAGCCCTGCGCCAGGCCTGCTGGCTGCAGGCGGCGATCTGTCGGTGGCGCGATTGCGGCAAGCCTACGCACAAGCCTGCTTTCCCTGGTTCAGCGAAGGTCAGCCGATCTTATGGTGGTCAACCGATCCGCGCATGGTTCTGCAACCCAAACGGTTTCGGCTACACCGCTCCTTGCGCAAGACTTTGCAAAAGTTCCGAGATGATCCGACTTGCGAGATCCGCTTTGACTCCGCATTTGAGCGCGTGATCACATGCTGTGCGCGTGCCTCCCGGCCCGGACAGCCAGGAACCTGGATCGTGGATGACATGGTCCAGTCCTATCTGGCCTTGCACCAGGCCGGTCACGCGCACAGTGTGGAAACCTGGGTGGCAGGCGAACTGGTCGGTGGCCTGTATGCCGTCAGCATTGGCGCTGCCGTGTTTGGGGAATCGATGTTTGCCCTGCGCACCGATGCCTCCAAGATTGCGCTGTCGGCACTTGTGGCCTGGAGTCTGACGCAGCAGGTGCAGTGGATTGACTGCCAGCAAAACACCCCTCACCTGGCCAGCCTGGGCGCGTCGGAAGTGCCACGCGAGGATTTTCTGGCACAGCTCCAGGCAGACTGTGGTTTGCCCGAACGGGACTGGCGGTTCCTCCCCGTATACTGGAATCAACTGTTGAAACCCTCCTCATCGCCGTGACGCATCTCAAGGATTTGCCGCTCCACTCGTTGCAGTTTTATGCAACGGCGCCCTATCCATGCAGTTACCTGGATGACCGCCAGGCCCGCTCTCAAGTGGCCACGCCCAGTCACTTGATCCACAACGACACCTATTCAGAATTGGTGAGCAAGGGTTTTCGCCGAAGCGGCATGTTCACCTATCGACCCTACTGCGACGGATGTCGTGCCTGTGTGCCCTTGCGGGTTTTGACCCAGGATTTTCAAGCCAGTCGCAGCCAGCGTCGGGCTCAGCAGCGTCACCAGGGACTGCAGGCGCGCGTCTCACGACTGTGTTTCCTGCCCGAGCATTACCAACTGTACCTGCGCTACCAGAATGGCCGACACGCCGGTGGCGGCATGGACCATGACAGCATTGACCAATACACCCAGTTTTTATTGCAAAGCCGTGTGAACTCCCGGTTGGTAGAGTTCCGACTGCCCGATCAGGATGGCCGCCCCGGCGCGCTGAAGATGGTCTCGATCCTGGATGTCCTCAACGACGGCCTCTCGGCGGTCTACACTTTCTACGAACCCGAGCCAGCGACCAGCTATGGCACTTACAGCGTGCTCTGGCAGATCGAGCAGGCCAAGGCATTGGGGCTGCCCTACCTGTATCTGGGCTACTGGATCGCACAAAGCGACAAAATGAATTACAAAGCACTCTTTCATCCGCATGAAGTGCTGGAGGAGGATCGCTGGATTGCAGCGCCCTTTTCACAAGATAAAATAAGGACATGCGAAACAAGGAAGCTGTAACCGCCTCGACCCCGACCATCCAGGTCATCGAGCGCATGTTTGCCCTGATTGACGTGCTGGCTTCACGCGAAGAGCCGATCAGTCTGAAAGAAATCAGCGAGAAAACCGGGCTGCACCCGTCCACCACCCACCGCATCCTGAACGACCTGACGCTGGGGCGGTTTGTCGACCGCCCGGAAGCGGGCAGCTATCGCCTGGGCATGCGCCTGCTGGAATTGGGCAATCTGGTGAAAGCACGCCTGAATGTGCGTGACGCCGCCCTCTTGCCCATGCGCGAATTGCACAAACAGATTCAGCAACCCGTGAATCTCAGTGTTCGCCAAGGCGATGAAATCGTGTACGTGGAGCGTGCGTACAGTGAGCGTTCCGGCATGCAGGTCGTGCGCGCCATCGGTGGTCGTGCGCCCCTGCATCTGACCTCGGTCGGCAAACTTTTCCTGGCAGCAGAAGATCCACAGCGACTGCGCGCCTATGCAACCCGCACGGGTCTGGCCGGCCATACCCGCAACAGCATCACCCAGCTACCGGTGCTTGAGCGTGAACTCTCCAAAGCACGGCAATATGGCGTGGCCCGCGACAATGAGGAATTGGAATTGGGCGTACGCTGCATGGCTGCAGGCATTTACGACGACCAGAGCCGACTGGTGGCAGGCCTGTCGATTTCAGCGCCCGCCGATCGCCTGGACGAGGGATGGCTGCCCAAACTGCAAGGCACAGCACAGGAAATTTCCCACGCGCTGGGTTACCCTCACGAGCGCTGAGCGCTCGCTGTGAATCAGGTCTGTGGCACGCGTCCGGCGTGGCGCGCTTCCACCCAGCGACGAACGCGCTCGGCATCGGCGATGCGGCTGAGCTTGCCAGCGGAATCGAGGAACACCATGATCAGCTTGCGGCCTGCGACTTTGGCCTGCATCACCAGGCACTGCCCGGCTTCGGAGATGTAGCCCGTCTTTTGCAGGCCGATGTCCCAGTTCGGGTTGCTCACCAGGCGATTGGTGGTGTTGTAGCGCAGGGTTTGGCGCCCCACTTCCACCACATGGCTGGGCGAGGTGGAGTATTCGCGCAGCAAAGGATCGTTGTAGGCATTGGCCACCAATGTGGCCAGGTCCTTGGCGCTGGACTGGTTTTTGCTCGACAGCCCCGTGGGCTCCACATAGCGGGTGTCACGCATGCCCAACTGCGCAGCCTTGGCGTTCATGAGGTGCACGAAGCTGGCCATGCCCCCCGGATAGGTGCGTCCCAGGGCATGGGCTGCACGGTTTTCGCTGGACATCAGCGCGAGGTGCATCAACTCGCCACGGGTCAGCGTGGTCCCCACGCGCAAGCGGGAGGAGCTGCCTTTTTCAGTGTCCACATCGTCCTGGCTGATCGTGATGAACTCGTCCAGATCAAGGTTGGCTTCGCTGATGACCAGGCCCGTCATCAGTTTGGTGATAGAGGCGATGGGCAAAACCGCCTGATCGTTCTTGCTGAGCAGGACTTCGTGGGTGTCCTGGTCAATGACATAGGCCACGCTGGATTTCAAAGCCAGCGCGTCGGGCGTGCCGTGCAGGCCGGCCATTTGACCGTAGGTGGGGCGACCCGCAACCACGGTCTTCATGGCCGCTTTGCGAACGGCTTTGGCCTTGGCAGCCGATGCAATGGCCCGTTCTTTGGATCGGGTGGCCTTCGGATCTTTGGCAGCGTGGGACGAAGCCACACCCATGACCAACATCAAACCCAGAGCAGCAGTCAGCAGTCTTTTCAAAACAGGAACCTCGTCAAATCAGTCGAATCTTATCGCGCAAGTTGCCAGTGTAACCAATAAAAAAAAATCGCGCAAGATCAAAGACTTGCGCGATTTTCCTAAGACGCGAAACCTGGACCTCCCGGGTTAACCCTGGGCAGCCACCCGGTCTGCCTTGCTGTGGAGTTTGTTCAAGGCGCTGAGATAGGCTTTGGCCGATGCCACCACAATGTCTGGATCCGAACCGACGCCGTTCACAACACGTCCGCTGTTTTGCAGACGAACTGTGACTTCGCCCTGGCTTTCGGTCGAGCCGCTGATGGCGTTCACGGAATAAAGCACCATTTCCGCCCCGCTCTTGACATGCTGCTCAATGGCTTTGAGGGACGCATCAACTGGACCATTGCCATCCGAGGCTGATTTGACTTCCTTGCCATCCACTGTGATGACGATTGCGGCATGGGGCTTCTCACCGGTTTCACTGTGTTGAGACAAGGACACAAAACCGTATTGCTCTTTTTCGTTGGTCACGCTTTCGTCATTGACCAGTGCCAGGATGTCTTCGTCAAATATTTCGCTCTTGCGATCGGCCAGCTCTTTGAAACGCGTGAAAGCAGTGTTGATCTCGGCTTCGCTTTCGAGCTGAACACCCAAATCCTGCAAGCGTTGCTTGAACGCATTGCGGCCACTGAGTTTGCCCAGCACAATTTTGTTGGCCGACCAGCCCACGTCTTCGGCACGCATGATTTCGTAAGTGTCACGCGCCTTGAGCACACCGTCCTGGTGAATGCCCGATGCATGCGCAAAGGCATTCGCCCCCACCACCGCCTTGTTGGGCTGCACGACAAAACCCGTGGTCTGACTCACCATGCGACTGGCTGCAACGATGTGCTGTGCGTCAATGCCCAACTCGAGGCCGAAGTAGTCCTTGCGGGTTTTCACCGCCATGACCACCTCTTCCAATGAGCAGTTGCCGGCACGCTCGCCCAGGCCATTGATGGTGCATTCGACCTGGCGCGCACCACCCAGCATCACGCCGGCCAGAGAGTTGGCCACGGCCATGCCCAGGTCGTTGTGGCAATGCACCGACCAGATGGCTTTGTCACTGTTGGGAACGCGTTCACGCAGGGTCTTGATGAAGTGCCCATACAACTCGGGAATGGCATAACCTACCGTGTCGGGGACGTTGATGGTGGTCGCCCCTTCGGCAATCACCGCCTCGATCACACGGCAGAGAAAATCCACATCGCTGCGGTAGCCGTCTTCAGGACTGAACTCGATGTCATCCACCAGGTTACGGGCATAGCGCACCGACTGCTTGGCTTGCTCAAACACCTGGTCGGGTGTCATGCGCAGCTTTTTCTCCATGTGCAAGGGAGACGTGGCGATGAAGGTGTGAATGCGCGCGCGTTGTGCGCCCTTGAGCGCTTCGGCGGCGCGTGAAATGTCACGGTCATTGGCACGCGACAGCGAGCACACCGTGGAGTCCTTGATGGCGTTGGCAATGGCTTGCACGGCCTCGAAGTCGCCATTGGAACTGGCAGCAAAACCGGCCTCGATCACATCGACTTTCAGACGCTCGAGTTGGCGCGCAATGCGCAGTTTTTCGTCGCGTGTCATCGAGGCGCCAGGCGACTGTTCGCCGTCACGCAAGGTGGTGTCAAAAATGATGAGCTTGTCTGCCATGAAATAACTCCTTGAATCTTGATAAACCCGCAGTGCTGAGAACAACAAAACAAAAGGCCCGCTGCGGGTGCATACGGGCCTGTGTGGGTTGTTCGCGTGCGCTACTAGATCCGCCCGTGGGAGCGTAGGATTAGTAGGGTCAGCAACGTGTTCATGAATCTCAATGTATCACAAATTTGAAAAGGCCTGCCCAGCCTGTGTCATTTGTGCAACCCCTGCTCGTCCGGCTCGTCGGTGGAGGTGCTGATGACGCTGGTTTGCAGGCCTTTGGCGCGACGCCAGGCATACACCACATAGCCGCTCAGTCCGTACAACACAAAGAGTGAGAACAGAACAGTGGGGGGATGAATGTTGATGATCGCGATGATCAGCGCCAGCAACACAATCGCGGCAAAGGGCACGCTCTTGCGCATCTGCACATCCTTGAAGCTGTAGAACGGCACGTTGGTGACCATGGTCAAACCAGAAAACAAGCACAGCGCGAACATCGGCCAGGCCACGCTGGCGGTATCAACCTCTGCCTCGGTCATCAGCCAGATGAATCCTGCGACCAGTGCGGCGGCGGCCGGGGAAGGCAAGCCCTGGAAATAGCGCTTGTCCACGACCGTGGTGTTGACATTGAAGCGGGCCAGACGCAATGCGGCGCAGGCACAGTACACGAAAGCGGCCATCCAACCCCAGCGCCCCAGGCCACGCAGCGACCATTCGTAAGCGATCAGGGCCGGCGCGGCACCAAAGGACACCATATCGGCCAGTGAATCCATTTGCTCGCCGAATGCGCTCTGGGTGTTGGTCATGCGCGCCACACGCCCGTCCAGACTGTCCAGCACCATGGCGCAGAACACACCGATGGCGGCCAGATCGAACTGGTTGTTCATGGCCATGACGATGGCGTAAAAACCACCAAACAGGGCCGCCAGGGTGAACAGGTTGGGCAGCACATAAATGCCTTTGCGCGGCTTGTGGGGCACGTCCTCGGCGATGTCTTGTCGATCAGGCATGCAATCTCCGTTCAGGGCAACTGGGCCAGGATGGTCGTGGTGGCAGAGACCTTGTCGCCAGGGGCCACTCTGGGCTGGGCCGTCAGCGGCAGGTACACATCCACACGCGAACCAAAGCGGATGAAACCATAGCGCTGCCCTTTGTGCAAGGCGTCCCCAGGCTGCACATAACAAAGAATGCGCCGGGCAATCAGCCCGGCGACCTGCACCAGGGTGACGGTCTGAGCCTGCCCACCCACCTGTGCGTCGATGACCACCGCGTTGCGCTCGTTCTCGGTGGAGGCCTTGTCCAAATCGGCATTGACGAACAAGCCTGGAAAGTAATTCACCTGGCGCACGGTGCCGTCCACACTGACGCGGTTGCTGTGCACGTTGAACACATTCATGAACACACTGATCAGCAAGGCATCTCGGCCGGCATAGGGGTCAAAGGCCTTCTCCACCTTCACGATGCGGCCATCGGCCGGGGAGAGCACGGCATTCGGATCGGTCGGAACCTGGCGCGGCGGGTCCCGAAAAAACTGGATGACAAAAATAGCCACGATGTCCAGCGGCAATGCGGGCATCCAGCCCCAAAACCAATTGGCAAGCGCCGCGAGCAAAACGCTCAAGGCAATGAAAGGCCAGCCCTCACGGGCCAGGATGGGATGGGGATAGTTCATAGGCTCAAGTGTATCGCCAGTGCCCCACCAGCCTGGACTCAGGGGGATGGCCTCTCACGTTATGACGCGGTAGCAGTAAAAAAACAAGGCCACCGAAGTGGCCTTGCACAGGAAGGACAAGCCCAGATCAGTTGCGGGTCTGATCAACCAGCTTGTTCTTGGCGATCCAGGGCATCATGGCGCGCAACTGGCTGCCCACCACTTCGATCGAATGATCTGCGGTCAGGCGGCGACGTGCGGTCATGCTGGGATAGTTCAAACGGCCTTCCTGAATGAACATCTTGGCGTACTCGCCGGTCTGCACACGCTTGAGCGCGTTGCGCATGGCTGCGCGAGACTGCTCATTGATCACCTCGGGTCCGGTCACGTATTCACCGTACTCGGCGTTGTTGGAGATCGAGTAGTTCATGTTGGCGATACCGCCTTCATAAATGAGGTCAACGATCAGCTTAAGTTCGTGCAGGCATTCGAAGTAAGCCATCTCGGGAGCGTAGCCAGCTTCGACCAGGGTTTCGTAACCCATCTTGATCAGCTCGACGGCACCGCCACACAGAACAGCCTGCTCGCCGAACAGGTCGGTCTCGGTCTCTTCCTTGAAATTGGTTTCAATGATGCCGGCCTTGCCGCCACCGTTGGCCATGGCGTAGCTCAATGCCAGTGCACGGGCCTTGCCGCTGTTGTCCTGATGGATGGCCACCAGATGCGGCACACCGCCACCCTGGGTGTAGGTGGAACGCACGGTATGGCCAGGTGCCTTGGGCGCCACCATCCACACATCCAGATCGGCACGGGGCACGACCTGGTTGTAATGCACGTTGAAGCCGTGCGCGAACGCCAGTGAAGCGCCCTTCTTGATGTTGGGTTCGACGTTGTTGCGGTACACATCGGCAATTTGTTCGTCGGGCAACAGGATCATGACCACGTCAGCGGCCTTGACTGCGTCGTTGACTTCCATCACGTTCAAACCGGCTTTGCCAACCTTGTCCCAGCTGGCCCCACCTTTGCGCAGACCGACCACGACTTTGACGCCGCTGTCATTCAGGTTCTGTGCATGGGCATGGCCTTGCGAGCCGTAGCCGATGATGGCAACGGTTTTGCCTTTGATGACGCTCAGGTCACAGTCTTTGTCGTAATAGACCTTCATGGTTCTCTCCTTAGTGGTGGTCAGTGATTCATTCAAACACGCAAGATGCGTTCCCCGCGGCCAATGCCGCAGGCGCCCGTGCGCACGGTTTCCAGAATTGCGCTGCGATCGATGGCCTCAAGAAACGCGTCGTTCTTGGCCAGGTCACCCGTCAGTTCAATCGTGTAGCTTTTTTCAGTGACGTCAATGATGCGGCCGCGGAAGATGTCCGCCATGCGCTTCATTTCTTCGCGCTCCTTGCCAACAGCGCGCACTTTCACGAGCATGAGTTCGCGCTCGGTATAAGCCCCCTCGGTCAGATCGACCACCTTGACGACTTCAATCAGCCGGTTCAGGTGCTTGGTGATCTGCTCGATGACATCGTCAGAGCCCGTGGTCTGGATGGTCATGCGCGACAAGCTCGGGTCTTCCGTGGGCGCAACGGTCAGGGACTCGATGTTGTAGCCACGGGCAGAAAAAAGTCCGACCACGCGCGACAGCGCGCCGGGTTCGTTTTCAAGCAGCAGGGAAATGATGTGTTTCATGGTGAGAGATTCCTCTTTTCGCAGCCCTCCCCTGTCGGAGGTAACCGGCAGGCTTGGCTGGCAATAGATTCGTCAGAGAACACGGCCCGCAAGCGAGCCGCGGCAAGTCAAGATCAGAGATCCTCGCTTCCCAGGAGCATCTCGGTGATGCCCTTGCCGGCCTGGACCATCGGGAACACGTTCTCGGTGGGATCGGTGCGGATGTCCAGGAACACAGTGCGATCCTTCAGACGCTGGGCCTCGCGCAATGCAGGCTCGACATCCTCGGGGCGCTCGATCAGCATGCCCACATGGCCATAAGCTTCGGCCAGCTTCACGAAATCGGGCAAGGCGTCCATGTAGCTGTGGCTGTAGCGACCTGCATACTCGATCTGCTGCCACTGGCGCACCATGCCCAGATAGCGGTTGTTCAGGGCCAGCACCTTGATCGGTGTGTTGTACTGGAAGCAGGTGGACAGCTCTTGAATGCACATCTGCACCGAGCCTTCGCCGGTGACACAGTACACGTCACTGTCGGGCTTGGCCAATTTGATGCCCATGGCGTAGGGAATGCCCACTCCCATTGTGCCCAGACCGCCAGAGTTGATCCAGCGACGGGGCTCATCGAAACGGTAGTATTGCGCCGCCCACATTTGATGCTGCCCCACATCGGAGGTGATGTAGGTGTCGGCGTCACGGGTCATGTTCCACAGCGTTTCAATCACATACTGCGGCTTGATCACGCTCGTATTGCTGCGGTCGTAGCTGAGGCAGTCGCGACCGCGCCAGCCTTCGATCGCATTCCACCAGCCAGCCAGCGCCTGGGTATCGGGCTTGGCACCGGACTCCCGGATCATGGCGATCATTTCGGTCAGCACGTCCTTGACATCGCCCACGATGGGGATGTCAACCTTCACGCGCTTGGAAATGCTCGAGGGGTCGATGTCAATGTGGATGATCTTGCGCTCGTTCTGCGCGAAATGCTTGGGGTTGCCGATGACGCGGTCATCAAAGCGCGCACCCACCGCCAGCAGCACATCGCAGTTCTGCATTGCGTTGTTGGCCTCCAGCGTGCCGTGCATGCCCAGCATGCCCAGGTACTTGCGGTCCGACGCCGGATAAGCGCCCAGGCCCATCAGGGTATGCGTCACCGGATAGCCCAGCATGTCCACCAGGGTGCGCAACTCTTGCGAGGCCTCGCTCATCAGCACGCCACCGCCGGTGTAGATGTAAGGACGCTTGGCCGTCATGAGCAACTGCAGGGCCTTGCGGATCTGACCGCCATGGCCTTTTCGCACCGGGTTGTAGGAGCGCATCGACACCGACTCGGGATAGCCGGTGTAGGGGGTCTTTTTGAAAGAGACATCTTTCGGAATGTCGACCACCACGGGGCCGGGACGGCCACTGCGCGCGATATGAAACGCCTTCTTCAGCGTTTCGGCCAGGTCGCGAACATCTTTCACCAGGAAATTGTGCTTGACGATGGGACGCGTGATGCCCACGGTGTCGCATTCCTGGAAGGCGTCGAGGCCAATCGCAGGCGTGGGCACCTGGCCAGTGATGATCACCATGGGCACGCTGTCCATGTAAGCGGTGGCAATGCCAGTGACCGCATTGGTCACGCCGGGGCCCGAGGTGACCAGGGCCACGCCCACATCGCCCGTGGCTCGGGCATAGCCATCGGCGGCATGCACAGCCGCTTGCTCGTGGCGCACCAGCACGTGCTGAATGGTGTCCTGCTTGTAAAGCGCATCGTAGATGTAGAGAACGGCGCCACCAGGATAACCCCAGAGGTACTTGACGTTCTCAGCCTGCAAGGCCTTGACAAGGATCTCCGAGCCCATGAGCTCTTCGGATGCAGAGGAAGTGTTGTGCGCAGCGGCTGCGGATTGAAGCTCCGCCTTAGAAATTTCCATGATGAACCTTTGTGAATTTCGACAACGAAAAACCTTGGGTGCTCCTTCGCGAACCCTTGTGGGGGCGCGTCAGAACTTTGGACCTGAGGCCATGGACGATATACGCCCGACCCAGACCCGTTTGCTTTTTTTGAAGTGCAGCCTGTGATTATGTCACTTTTTAAAAGCGATTCCGAGCACGGTTGACGGAAAATTTGGCGATGACATAATCCGCACGGCTTCACAGCACCCTGCGTGAGCCCGCCGCGTCAACCCCCGAAACAGCGCCTGCTTTGGCTTCCGAACAAGAACTTCATCAATTTCTCGCTGATGTGGAAAAGCGCGCCTTCAAGCGCTCGTACTACCACGTCCGCGATGAAGATGCCGCCCTGGACATCGTGCAAGACAGCATGATGAAACTGGCCGAGCATTACGGTGACAAGCCGGTGAACGAGCTGCCCATGCTGTTTCAGCGCATCCTCTCCAACACCACCCTGGACTGGTTCCGCCGTCAAAAGACAAAGAATGCTTTATTCTCAAATTTCAACGAATTTGAGCAGCAAGCCGGCCAGGATGACTTCGATGTCCTGGAAATTCTGGCTCCACTGGAAGGCCATGAGCGCTCCGAAAGCGCGGAAGACACCGTCAACAGCCAGCAAATCGTGGCTGAAATTGAAATTGAAATCCAGAAATTGCCAGCGCGTCAACGGGAAGCCTTCCTGCTGCGTTATTGGGAAGAGCTGGATGTCGCCGAGACAGCCGCCGCCATGGGTTGCTCCGAAGGCAGTGTCAAAACACACTGTTCTCGTGCAGTTCAGGCGCTGGACAAGGCACTGAAAGCCAAGGGAATCAAACCATGAACACGCCGAACCTCCATCCTCACGCCTCCCAGGAGCGCTTTGCGCGCCGGGTCGCCGCACGACTGGACAGCCAGCTGTCACACGATGTCTCCGAGCGATTGCGCGCTGCGCGCGTGCGCGCGGTGGCCATGCGCCGCTTGCCCATTGCCAAGACGGCACCCGGGTTACAAATGCAAAATGGTGCGGCCACGCTGAATTTCGAGACCGAAAAGCTTCGTATCACGGGCTGGTTTGCCGCACTGCTCCCCTTGATCGCCTTGCTTGCCGGCCTGATCACCATCCACGTCCTGCAAAACGACTGGCGCGCCAGCGAGCTGGCTGAAATCGACAGCGCCTTGCTGACCGATGACCTGCCACCTGCGGCCTACACCGACCCCGGGTTCCTGAAGTTTCTCAAAACCCCTCTGGACAACCCCAGCGCCAACACGCCCGAATGATCGGTTCACAGACCCGTCCGCCTGTGTTGTACCGCCTTCACATTGGCTTGTACGCCCTCCTCTCAGGGATGGCTGTGGCCTCCTGGGCGCAAGATACCGCGCCCGTGATGCCCCCTCCAGAGGTTGTAGCGGTGACGCCACCTGCGGCACCCGCAGCGCGAAAACCAGAATCGTCTCCCACCTGGAAAGACCTCAGCCCCAGTCAGCAAACTGCACTCACGCCATTGCGCAAACTGTGGCCTGAAATCAGCGAAGCCCAAAAGCGAAAGTGGCTCGCGCTGTCCGTGAATTACAACGAACGTTCCGCGGAAGAGCAAGAAAAAATGCAGGCCCGCATGAAAGACTGGGCCAAGCTCACGCCCCAGCAAAGGGCATTGGCGCGACTGAATTTTGCTGAAGTGCAGCAAGTCACGATCGACGAGCGTAAAACCAAATGGGAAGCCTACCAGTCCCTGAGCCGTGACCAGCGTGAAGAGCTTTCCAAAGCGCGCCCTGCAGCGCCCAACAGCGCGGCCATTGCCACACGGCCCGTCCCGGCCCAGAAACTGGCCGTGTCCCCCCCTTCAAAATCTGCTCAACCTACCCAGCTCCGCATTGACATGGACCTGGTCCACCCCGTCACGCTGTTGCCATTGAATGCGCGCGGCCATGCGAGCCCATGAGCGCGGCTGACACAGCGCCTGGCTTGCGCCGTCGGATGGCTTGCTGGCTGTACGAGGGCTTGCTCCTGTTTGGCGTGGTCTTCATCTCGGGCTATTTGTTCAGCACGCTGAGCCAAACCCGTCATGCCCTGGACAACCGACATGGGCTTCAGGCTTTTGTCTTCCTGGTGTTCGGCATTTATTTCACCTGGTTCTGGCACAAGGGGCAGACACTGGCCATGAAAACCTGGCACATCCGTGTGGTCGATCGCGAGGGCCGTCCTTTGACACAAAAGCGTGCCTTGCTGCGCTATGTGCTGAGCTGGGTCTGGTTTCTGCCCCCTCTGGTGGCCATGAGCCCCTTCCAACTGAGCGGCGCCGAATCCTTCGTGCTTTTGACGGGATGGACCCTGGTCTGGGCCCTGCTCAGCCGTTTTCAAACGGACAAACAATTCTGGCACGATGTCTGGGCCGGCACACGCCTGGTTCACCATGAAACACCCAAGCCCGTGCGACAGAAAGCCTGAACCATGACGCCCCCCCTGCCCCCGCCCAAAAGTCGACATGGGCTCCAGCGCGTGTGGCACGCCTTTTTCTATTCCATGGAAGGATTGCGTCAAGGCTGGCATGAACCAGCCTTTCGACAGGAGGTTCTGCTCTCTGTCGTGATGCTGCCAGCCGCTTTCTGGATCGGCCAAAGCTGGCTGGAGGTGGCTCTGCTGATCGGCTCGGTGCTGATGGTGATGGTGGTGGAATTGCTCAACACGGGCATCGAGACCGCCATGGACCGCTTTGGAACAGAGTGGAACGCGCTGACCAAGCGTGCCAAAGACATGGCCAGCGCCGCCGTCTTGCTCAGCCTGGTGTTCTGTGCGGGGGTCTGGGCCACGGCACTTTACCGCTGGTGGCTTCAATGAGCCCGGCATTTTCCCTGTGTGTGTACTGCGGCTCCAAACCTGGCAAACACCCGGCCTATGAAACCGCAGCCCGCGCGGTGGGCCAGTGGATCGGCACACACCAGGGCCAGCTGGTGTACGGAGGCGGTCACAATGGTCTGATGGGTATCGTGGCAGATGCCACGCAAGCCGCAGGAGGTCGGGTGGTGGGCATCATCCCCGCGACCATGGTGGAACGCGAATGGGCGCGCCACAGCTGTGATGAGTTGCACGTGGTGAACACCATGCATGAGCGCAAGCACATGATGATGGCCCGCGCCGACGCTTTTGTGGCCCTCCCGGGCGGCATTGGTACCTTTGAGGAATTTTTTGAAGCCTGGACCTGGCGTCAATTGGGCTACCACGACAAACCCGTCGGCTTGCTCAATGTCGAGGGCTATTACGACCGCTTGTTGTCTTTTCTGGAGACCTCGGTCGCGGATCAGTTCATGGGCGACTGGCAAATGAACCTGATCCACAGCGATGCCCGCGTGCCGGAATTGCTCAGGCAACTGGTCGAGGAAGCGGGCCTCACAGCCGAGCCCCGCCTGGACGCGCTTTAGATCGCCGTTTCGTCCAACTCACCGGTGCGAATGCGCACCACACGCTCGACGGCGGTGATGAAGATCTTGCCGTCGCCAATCTTGCCAGTGCGGGCTGCACGCACGATGGCATCCACACAGCGCTCCACATCGTCGGACTTCACCACCACTTCCACCTTGACCTTGGGCAGGAAGTCCACCACATACTCGGCCCCACGGTACAGCTCGGTATGGCCTTTTTGACGGCCAAAGCCCTTCACTTCGGTCACCGTCAGGCCGGTCACGCCGCATTCGGCCAGTGCCTCACGAACCTCTTCCAGCTTGAACGGTTTGATGACAGCAGTGATTTGTTTCATGATGTGTTCCTTGGTGAATCGTTCCGGCATCAGGCCCGGAAACGGTTGGTAATAGGATAACGCCAATCCTTGCCAAAACTGCGGTGGGTGACCCGAATGCCAACCGGTGCCTGGCGGCGCTTGTATTCGTTGAGGCGAATCAGCCGGGTCACCTTCTCCACATCGGCACGGGCAAAACCAGCGGCAATGATCTCCTCGGTGCTTTGGTCGTTCTCCATGAAACGAGAGACGATCTCGTCCAGCACGTCATACGGTGGCAGACTGTCCTGGTCTTTCTGGTCGGGACGCAATTCGGCACTGGGCGGACGGGTGATGATGCGCTCGGGGATGGGTTGTGCCCCGGTCCCATAAGGGTCGTGCTGGTTGCGCCACTGCGCCAGACGGTACACCAGGGTTTTGGCCACATCCTTGATGACGGCAAACCCGCCGGCCATGTCGCCATACAGGGTGCAATAGCCCGTAGACATCTCGCTTTTATTCCCAGTGGTCAGGACGATGGCACCAAACTTGTTGGACAGCGCCATCAGCAAGGTGCCACGGATGCGTGCCTGGATATTTTCCTCGGTGGCATCCAGGGGACGGCCTGCAAACTCCTTGGCCAGCGAAGCCTGGAAAGCCTCGAATTCAGGCACGATGGAAATTTCGTCGTAACGCACCCGAAGGCGCTCGGCCATGTCACGCGCATCGATCCAGCTGATGTCGGCGGTGTAAGGCGATGGCATCATGACAGCACGAACGCGGTCCGCACCCAGGGCGTCGACCGCAATTGCCAGCACCAGCGCAGAGTCGATGCCGCCAGACAAACCCAGCAAGGCCCCTGGAAAACCGTTCTTGCCAATATAGTCCCGCACCCCCAGAACCAGGGCCTGCCAGAGATCGGCCTCCAGCGTGCCCTCGGGGGCAATGGCCGCACTCAGGTGCAAACGCTCGCCAGACTGCATCACGCTCACATCAAATTCAGTCGCTTCAAAGCTGGGCGCGCGAGCAGCCAGGGAGGCATCGGCTTGCAAGGCAAACGAGCGCCCTTCAAAAACAACCTCGTCCTGACCGCCCACCAAATGGGCGTAGACCAGGGGCAAGCCCGTGGCCTGCACCCGCTGCGCCATGGTGCGCTCGCGTTCATTGCCCTTGCCCACGTGGAACGGCGAGGCATTGATCACTGCCAGCAACTGCGCGCCGGCATTTTTGGCTTCCTGTGCAGGCTGCTCAAACCAGGCGTCTTCGCAGATCAGCAAACCCACACGCACACCCGCCACTTCAAACACGCAGGGCGCGCTGCCCGGGACAAAATAACGGCGCTCGTCAAATACCTGGTAATTGGGCAACTCACGCTTGGCATAGGTGGCCACCACCTGCCCGCCGCTGAGCACACTGGCCATGTTGAAGCGCTCGGACACCGACACCGAACGGCTGCGCCGGTCGCTGCCTGCGGGATGACCCACGACCACATGCAGGTCTTTCAGATCCGCCAAGGCCAGCGCCATCGAATTCAAGGCATCATCACAAGCCGCGATAAACGAGGGGCGCAGGAAGAGGTCTTCGGCGGCATAGCCGCACAGCGACAATTCCGGCGTCAGAACCAGCCGCGCGCCGCGCTGATACGCAGAGCGCGCAGCGTGGATAATTTTTTGCGCATTCCCCGCCATGTCTCCCACGACATAGTTGAGCTGAGCGATACAGAGTTTGAGAGTCATACAAAGACATGCAACAAGAGCCCGTCGATTATGTCATTGAGGTGCATTCCAGCTGGACGAGCGTGTCAGAACCCGAGTGGGATGCCTTGTTGCGCGAGCAAGCCCTGCCCACCCCCTTCATGCGCCATGCCTACCTGGCATCGCTGGAGCTCAGCGGCAGCGCCACAGCGGCCACAGGCTGGGATCTGCGCGTGCTGTGCCTGCGCCAGCAAGGCCGTCTGCAAGCCGCTTGCCCTCTGTACCTGAAAGATCACTCTTACGGTGAATATGTGTTTGACTGGGCCTGGGCCGATGCCTACCAGCGGCACGGCCTGTCCTACTATCCCAAAGCCGTCATTGCCGTGCCCTTCACGCCGGTGCCAGGCACACGTCTGATGGCAAGCTCGGACTCAGCGCGACAAGCGCTGTTGTCGGCAGCGTTGGCGCTGTGTCAGAAGGAACAGGTGTCATCACTGCATGTGCTCTTTGGCGCGGATGAAGACTTGCAGGCCAGCGAGTCCAGGGGACTGCTGAAGCGACACACGGTGCAATTTCATTGGGAGAACCCCGGCACCACCGACTTCGAGGCCTTTTTGATGACCCTGACGCAGGAAAAGCGCAAAAAAATCCGTCAGGAGCGTCGACGCGTACGCGAGGCCGGTGTGGTGTTTCACCACCTGCAAGGCAAGGATGTGACCCGTACGGACTGGGATTTCTTTTACCGCTGCTACGAGCGCACCTATCTGGAGCATGGCAATGCGCCCTACCTGACCCGCGAGTTTTTCGAGCGGATGGCGCAGCAAATGCCCGAGCAGTGGCTGCTGTTCGTGGCCGAGCGCGCGGGCAAGCCCATCGCTTGCAGTCTGATCGGCTTGCAAGGATTAGAAGGCGCTGAGCCTGTGGCCTATGGCCGTTACTGGGGAGCCCTTGAGCGGGTGGACTGCCTGCATTTCGAGGCCTGTTACTACCAGCCCATCGCGTGGTGCCTGGCCCACGGCATCCGGCGCTTCGAGGGCGGCGCACAAGGTGAGCACAAAATGGCACGCGCCTTGATGCCCAAACCCACCAGCAGTGCCCACTGGCTGGCCCACCCCGGCTTTGCCCAGGCCGTGGCGGAATTCCTGGACCGTGAGGGGCAAGGGGTGGAGCACTACCTGGCCCATCTGGATCGGCGCAGCCCGCTCAAACAAAGCTGACCACGCCACCCAGCTTGAGAAAATCAGGCGTTCGCCTTGTTGTAATTGGCGATGCCGTCCATGACTTCCTTGCGTGCGGCTTCCGGGCCTTCCCAGCCCAGGATCTTGACCCATTTGCCGGGTTCCAAGTCCTTGTAGTGCTCAAAGAAGTGGGCAATGGTCTTGAGGCGCAGAGGGTTCAGATCTTCAGGCTTCTGCCACTGCGTATAAATCGCGAGGATCTTGTCAATCGGCACCGCCAGCACCTTGCCATCCATGCCGGCTTCGTCTTCCATCTTCAGGATGCCAATGGGGCGGCATGGCACAACGACGCCGGGAATCAGAGGCACCGGCGTGATCACCAGCACGTCCACCGGGTCGCCATCGCCACTGATCGTCTTGGGCACATAACCGTAATTGGTCGGGTAATGCATGGCCGTGCTCATGAAGCGGTCCACAAAAATGGCGCCAGTGGCTTTGTCAACTTCGTATTTCACAGGATCAGCGTTCATCGGGATTTCGATGATGACGTTGAAAGCATCGGGGACGTTCTTGCCTGGGGTGACGTTGTCTAAGGACATGTTTTTTCTTGAGCTAGGTTAATGACAAATGAGGATTAACCCTGATTTTACTTTCACAAGGCTTGCGGTGACTGGCAATTAAGAAGAAATGTCGTACATTGTGTCCGTTGGCCAATCATGTCTCGGATTTGCCGAGAAGTGAGGAAGCAACGCAGCGGTGGTGTCAAGCAACCCGTGTGCGTGGCGCCTCCTTCTCGCGAAACAACCAAAGGAGACTATATGTCTGGCAACACAGCGCTTCTCTTTGCGCTCGCTTGTGGTCTGGTGGCCGTGCTCTACGGCTTTTGGGCCCGATCTTCCATCCTGTCCCTGGACGCTGGCAACAGCCGCATGCAAGAAATTGCGGCGGCCATCCAGCAAGGTGCTGCGGCCTACCTGGCAAGGCAGTACCGCACCATTGCGATTGTGGGCGTCGTTCTGGCGGTCCTGATCGGTGTGTTCCTGGGCATGCAAACTGCCATTGGTTTTGTCGTGGGTGCGGTGCTCTCGGGCGCATGCGGCTTCATTGGCATGAATGTCTCGGTCCGCGCCAACGTGCGCACCGCGCAGGCTGCCACGCATGGCATCGGCCCGGCGCTCGACGTGGCCTTCAAAGGCGGCGCCATCACCGGCATGCTGGTGGTCGGCCTGGGTCTGCTGGGCGTGGGTGCGTTCTACTGGTTCCTGGTCGGCAACGGCAATCTGACGCCTGACAAAAACCTGGCCACCCTGCTCAACCCCCTGATTGGCCTGGCCTTTGGCTCCTCACTGATTTCCATCTTCGCCCGTCTGGGCGGTGGCATTTTCACCAAAGGTGCCGATGTCGGCGCAGATTTGGTGGGCAAAGTGGAAGCCGGCATCCCCGAAGACGATCCGCGCAACCCCGCTGTGATCGCGGACAACGTGGGCGACAACGTGGGTGACTGTGCCGGCATGGCCGCTGACTTGTTCGAAACCTATGCGGTGACGCTGATCGCCACCATGGTCCTGGGTGCCCTGATGGTGGCTGCAGCACCGACGCAAGCCGTGCTGTACCCGCTGGTGCTGGGAGGGGTGTCCATCATCGCCTCCATCATCGGCTGCTTCTTTGTGAAGGCCAGCCCGGGCATGAAGAATGTGATGCCAGCGCTTTACAAAGGCCTGATCGTCGCCGGTGTGCTCAGTTTGATCGCCTTTGCCATCGTCACCTGGAACATGATGCCTGACAACGCCATCAAGGCCGAGGGCTCGCGCATGGCACTGTTTGGTTCCTGCGTGGTCGGCCTGGTGCTCACTGCCGCCCTGGTATGGATCACCGAGTACTACACCGGAACCGACTACGGCCCGGTCAAGCATGTGGCGCAAGCCTCCACCACCGGTCACGCCACCAACATCATCGCGGGCATTGGCGTGTCCATGAAATCCACCGCCTGGCCGGTGCTGTCAGTGTGCGTGGCCATCATTGCAGCCTATGCGCTGGGTGGGCTGTACGGCATTGCCATTGCGGCCACCTCCATGCTCAGCATGGCCGGCATCGTTGTGGCACTGGACGCCTATGGCCCGATCACCGACAACGCCGGTGGCATCGCCGAAATGGCCGAGCTGCCCTCGAGCGTGCGCGATGTGACCGATCCGCTGGACGCCGTGGGCAACACCACCAAGGCCGTGACCAAGGGCTACGCCATCGGTTCGGCTGGCCTGGCGGCCCTGGTGCTGTTCGCCGACTACACCCACAAGCTCGAAAGCTATGGTCTGGACATTCAATTCGACTTGTCCGATCCCATGGTGATCGTGGGCCTGTTCATCGGCGGTCTGATCCCCTACCTCTTCGGTGCCATGGCCATGGAAGCGGTTGGGCGCTCTGCCGGCGCCGTGGTGGAAGAAGTGCGTCGCCAGTTCCGCGAGATCAAGGGGATCATGGAAGGCACGGCCAAACCCGAATATGGCCGCGCCGTGGACATGCTGACCACCGCCGCCATCAAGGAGATGATGATCCCTTCGCTGCTGCCGGTGATCGTGCCGATTCTGGTTGGCCTGTTCCTCGGGCCGAAAGCGCTGGGCGGCCTGCTCATGGGCACCATCGTGACCGGTCTGTTCGTGGCCATCTCGATGTGCACCGGTGGTGGCGCCTGGGACAATGCCAAGAAGTACATTGAAGACGGTCACCACGGCGGCAAGGGCAGCGATGCCCACAAAGCGGCCGTGACCGGCGACACCGTGGGGGACCCCTACAAGGACACCGCAGGTCCCGCCGTGAACCCGTTGATCAAAATCATCAACATAGTGGCGCTGCTGATCGTGCCCCTGCTGCCCGGTGGCCATGCCCCGAAGGCAGCACCGGCAGCCGTGGCCACGCCCCCCGCCATCAGTGCCCCAGCGGCAGCAACGCCAGCACCGGTGAATGCGGTCTCTGCACCCACTGCCCCTGCTGCAGCCAAATAAGCACTGTCGCCTTCTGGCAAGACCCGCTTCGGCGGGTCTTTTTTTTGCGGGAAAATGAGCGCATGCAACACAATTTCATCGCCAACCAATCCTGCTTGTCCCACTCCGGCCAGACCCTCGCGGTCATTGACCCCTCGGATGGGCAAGTGTTCGACGAACTGCAACGCAGCACACCGCAAGACATCGACGATGCCGTGCAGGCAGCCCGGGCCTGTTACGAAGGACCGTGGTCGAAGCTGAATGCGGTGGAGCGTGGCCGCTTGCTCATGAAGCTGTCGCAAAGCGTGGCCGCCCATGCCGACGAATTGGCCGCGCTGGAGCAGCGCGACTGCGGCAAACCCACCAAGCAGGCGCGTGCCGATGCCGTGGCACTGGCGCGCTACTTCGAGTTCTATGCTGGCGCTTGCGACAAGTTGCATGGTGAGACCCTGCCCTATCTCAATGGCTACAGCGTGCTGACCTGGCGTGAACCGCACGGCGTCACCGGTCACATCGTGCCATGGAACTACCCCATGCAGATTTTCGGACGCTGTGTGGGTGGTGCGCTGGCTGCGGGCAATGTCTGCGTGGTCAAGCCAGCAGAGGACGCCTGCCTGTCCTTGCTGCGCGTGGCACAGCTGGCCGCCGACGTCGGCTTCCCGGCTGGCGCCATCAACATCGTCACCGGTTACGGCCATGAGGTGGGCGAGGCCCTCGCACGCCACCCAGGGATCGATCACATCAGCTTCACTGGCAGCCCCAAGATCGGGACACTGATCCAGCAGGTGGCGGCTGAGCGCCACTGCCCGGTCACCCTGGAATTGGGCGGTAAAAGCCCACAGATCATTTTTGCCGATGCCGACCTGGACGCGGCCATTCCTGTGGTGATCAACGCGATCGTGCAGAACTCGGGACAGACCTGCTCAGCGGGTTCCCGCGTTCTGATCGAGCAAAGCATTTACGAGCCGCTGTTGCAGCGTCTGGGCCAGGCCTTCAAGGCCCTGCGCGCCGGCCCAGCCGCCGCTGACCTGGATCTGGGACCGCTGATCCGAGCCACCCAGCTCCACCGCGTACAAGACTTTCTGGCACAGGCACAGCGCGACGGCATTGCCATGGTGGCACAAGGCGAAGTCGCAGCAGGTGCGCCCAGCGGCGGGTTTTTCCAGGCCCCCGTCTTGTTGCGTGATGTGCCAGTGCAGCATCGACTGGCTCAGGAGGAAGTCTTTGGCCCCGTGTTGTCTGCCATGGCCTTTGAAGACGAGTCACATGCGGTCGCGTTGGCCAATGCCACGGCCTTTGGCCTGGTGGCTGGTGTCTGGACGCGCGATGGTGCACGCCAGTTCCGAATGGCACGCCAGGTCAGAAGCGGTCAGGTGTTCATCAACAACTATGGGGCTGGCGGTGGAGTCGAGCTGCCTTTTGGTGGCGTCAAATCATCGGGTCATGGCCGCGAAAAAGGTTTTGAAGCCCTGTACGGCTTCACCACCCTCAAGACCGTGGCCATTCGCCACGACTGAGTGTGCGCAAGCCCCTGACAGCAACGTTAGCACCCGGCGCTGGGGCACAATCAGGCCATGGCTGAACGCATCATTCCTCTGGTTGACCAGCGACTGCTCGCCATTCAACCGACCGTCCCGGCGCAAGCCGTGCAGGCCACCGGCTTGCTGGGCGATGGCCTGGGCCGCCCCCTGCGAGATTTGCGCATCAGTGTCACCGACCGTTGCAACTTCCGCTGCAACTACTGCATGCCCAAGGAAGTCTTCAACGCCGACTACCGCTACCTGCCGCACAGCGCATTGCTGTCGTTTGAAGAGATCACCCGGTTGGCCAGGCTCTTCGTTGGCCATGGCGTCAGGAAGCTGCGCCTGACCGGCGGCGAGCCCTTGTTGCGCAAGCACCTCGAAGTGCTGGTCGGGCAACTGGCCCAACTGCGCACGCCACAAGGCGAAGCGCTGGATTTGACCCTGACCACCAACGGCGCCTTGCTGGCGCGCAAGGCACAAGCCCTCAAAGAGGCCGGACTGAACCGCGTGACCGTCAGCCTCGATGGCCTGGACGATGCCGTGTTCCGACGGATGAACGACGTTGACTTCCCCGTGAGCGAAGTTCTCGAAGGGATTGAAAAAGCCCGTGCCGTCGGGCTCGGCGTGGATGCGCAAGGTCGCCCCTCGGGCATCAAGATCAACATGGTGGTCAAGCGCACCACCAACGTCGATCAAATTCTGCCCATGGCGCGCCACTTCCGTGGCAGCGGCATGACGCTGCGCTTCATCGAGTACATGGACGTGGGCAGCACCAATGGATGGTGTATGGACGACGTGCTCCCTTCCGCCGATGTGATTCGCCTGTTGCAAACCGAATTTCCATTGGTGCCGCTGGAGGCCAGTGCCCCAGGCGAAACCGCACAACGCTGGGGCTATGCCGACGCACAAGGTGCGTACGACCCGAGCCTGGGCGAAATCGGCGTTATCAGCAGCGTCACGCAGGCGTTTTGCCAGGATTGCAATCGCGCGCGCCTGTCCACGGAAGGCAAGCTTTACCTCTGCCTGTTTGCCACACAAGGCTACGATCTGCGTGACATGCTGCGCAATGGCACCCCGGACACCGATTTGTCGTCCACGATTGCGCACATCTGGCAAGGCCGGCAAGACCGTTACTCCGAATTGCGAGGCCAAGGTTTGCTGGCCCCCGATGCGCACGGTGCCCAACGCAAAGTCGAGATGAGTTACATCGGAGGATGAGCCAGTGAATACCACCACGCTGTCACCGCAAGACGTCACTGGCATCATCCTGGCCGGTGGGCGCGGCTCTCGCATGGGGGGTGTGGACAAGGGTTTGCAGAATTTTCAAGGCCTGCCCATGGCCTTGACGGCGCTGATGCGCCTGGGCCCCCAGGTTGGTGAGTTGATGATCAACGCCAACCGCAACCTGTCGGCCTATGAATCCTTTGGTGCGCCCGTGTGGCCGGATGGTCTGGCCGACTTTGCCGGCCCCTTGGCCGGATTCCTGGTCGGGCTGGAGCGGGCCGAAACACCTTACCTTGTCACCGTGCCTTGCGACTGCCCGGGCTTTCCGCTCGATCTCGTCACACGGCTGGGACAAGCCCTGTTGGCACACGATGCCGAGATTGCCATGGCGGCTGCCCCCGAGACCGATCGCACGGGGCACACCCGTGTTCGCGCTCAGCCAGTGTTTTGTCTTTTGCGCACCGACCTGCTGGAGAGCCTGGTGCGCTTCACCCATGCGGGCGGACGCAAGATTGACGCCTGGACCGCCCAGCACAAAACCATTGAAGTGGCCTTTGACACACCCGAGGATGCGCCACTGGCTTTTGCCAATGTGAACACCCTGAATGATTTGCAAGCCCTTGAAGGCTGACGTCCTGATGCGCACACTGGAACAGATCGCCGCAGCCTTGCAAGGCTATGATCCGCAAGCACTTGCGGTGGCACAGGTGCAGGCTTTCCTGCAAGCCTTGGTGACGCCTTTGCCCGACACCGCCAACGAAGAGATCCCCTTGCTGGAGGCCGCCGAGCGCGTGCTCTCCCACGATGTGATCTCTCCCATTGATGTGCCTGCGCACGACAATTCGGCCATGGATGGTTACGCTTTTCGCGGCCAGGACCTGACACCCACGCAGGACACGGTGTTGCGCATTGTCGGCACCGCTTTTGCTGGCAAAGCCTGGCAAGGGACGGTGCAAGCGGGTGAATGCCTGCGCATCATGACCGGCGCCATTCTGCCGGCGGGTCTGGACACGGTGGTGCCACAAGAGTTGTGCCGTCTGAACGAAGCCGACGCCACGGTCACGCTCCCTGGCAATACCGTCAAACCGGGGGATAACCGTCGTCTGCGCGGTGAGGACCTGCGTCAGGGCGCTGCCGCTTTGCGGCAAGGCCAGCGAATCACCCCTGCCGCCCTGGGCTTGCTGGCCAGTCTGGGACTGCCACGCGTCAAGGTCATGCGACGGTTGCGCGTGGCCTATTTCTCTACCGGGGACGAAGTCCTGAGTCTGGGCGAGGCCGCACGCGAGGGTGCCATCTACGACAGCAACCGCTACACCGTCTTTGGCATGCTGCGCCGCCTTGGCTGCGAGGTGATCGACCTGGGCGTGGTGCCAGACGATCCATCCCGATTGGAGCAGGCTTTTTCAGCCGCCGCGCAGCAAGCAGATGCGGTCATCACCAGTGGTGGTGTAAGTGTGGGTGAAGCCGATTTCACCAAAGCCATGATGAAAAAACTTGGCGATGTGGCCTTCTGGAAAATTGCCATGCGCCCTGGCCGGCCCATGGCGGTGGGCCGCATCGGCTCCGCAGTGCTGTTCGGATTGCCAGGCAATCCGGTCGCCGTGATGGTCACCTTCCTGGCCTTTGTGCGACCCGCCTTGCTGCACATGATGGGATGCACAGACACCCCGGCGCCCATGCTGAAAGCCCGCAGCCTGGAGCGCTTGCGGAAAAAACCCGGGCGCACCGAATACCAGCGGGGCATTGTCACGCGCAATGCCCAGGGCCGGCTGGAAGTCCGCACCACGGGCAACCAGGGCTCTGGCGTGCTGAGCTCCATGGTCAGTGGCAACGGCCTGATCGTGCTTGACCACGCCCAAGGCGATGTGGCCCTGGGCGATGAAGTCGATGTGCTGATGTTCGAAGGCGCGCTTTAAAGCTCAGTGCTCATGCGCATGGGCGACCGTCTGGATGGCCCCAGGCGTCGATTTCCGCGCAAACAAGGTGTACATGGTGGGCACCACGAAAATCGTCAGCAGGGTGCCCAGCGACATGCCGCCCACGATCACCCAGCCAATCTGGCGACGGCTTTCAGCGCCAGCGCCTGTGGCCAACGCCAGAGGAATCGCGCCCAGCACCATCGCGCCTGTCGTCATCAGAATCGGTCGCAAGCGCAGCGTTGCCGCCTGTTGCACCGCCTCCAGTGTGGCCAGGCCTTCCATGCGCAACTGATTGCTGAATTCCACAATCAAGATGCCATGCTTGGTGATCAGGCCCACCAGGGTGATCAGGCCGATCTGGCTGAACACATTCAAGGTTCCGCCGGACCACTGCAAGGCCAGCAAGGCCCCCACCATGGACAAGGGCACGGACAGCATGATCACCAGCGGGTCGATGAAGCTTTCGAACTGTGCCGCAAGCACCAGGAAAATGAACAGCAACGCCAGCACGAACACGATCGCCAGCGAGCCGGAAGACTTGGTGAACTCACGCGAGGTGCCATTGAGGTCCGTGGAGTAGCCCGGCTTGAGCACTTTCAGGGACGTCGCACGCATGAAATCCAGCGCTTCACCCAGTGAATAGGTCGGCGCCAGGTTGGCCGTGATCGAGGCGCTTCGGCGCTGGCTGAAGTGGTTCAACTCGCGTGGCACCACCACCTCCTTGATCTTGACCAGGGCAGACAGGGGAATCATGGCGTCATTGCGACCGCGGACAAAAATCTTTTCAATGTCATCGGGTGTGTCGCGCTCGGTGGTGTTGGTCTGCACAATCACATCGTACTGATCACCTTCACGTTTGTAGCGTGTGACCTGTCGACCGCCCATCATGGTTTCCACAGCACGCGCAATGGCGTCCACTGGCACGCCCATGTCGGCCGCACGCTCACGGTCCACTTCCATGCTGATCTCTGGCTTGTTGAGGCGCAAATCGGTGTCCACGCTGACAATGCCTGGATTTTTCGCCAACTCGTCCTGAAAAGCCCGCACGACCTGCGCCAGGTTCTGGTAGCTGTCCGAGGTCAGGATCACAAAGTTCACCGGGCGCTCGCGGAACGGCTGCCCCAGCGAAGGCGGAGTGATGGGAAACGCCGTGACCCCTGGCAAAGACATCAATCCTGGCGTGATCTCACGCGCAATCTCCATGGTGCTTTTCTTGCGCTGTTCCCAGGGCAAGGCACGGTAGAACACATTGCCCTGCGCCACAGTAGGATTGCCCACCACCGTGAAAAGGCGGTCGAACTCTTCATACTTGCTGCCCATTTTCTCAATCGTCTGGGCATAGCGTGTGGTGTAGTCCATGGTGGCGCCATCCGGACCATTGATCACAGTGAGGATCACGCCCCGGTCTTCAATCGGCGCCAATTCGCTCTTGGTCGACAGCAGCAATTGCCAGGTGCCCAGGGCTGCGGACAACATGACAGCGACCACCAGCCAGCGCCGCGATAGCGCGAATGAGCCCAGCTTCATTGGCGACAAGGTCCAATGCAGAATGCGGCCGTAGCCATTGGAGATGGCCACCAGAATGGTTTCCATCTTGCGGTCAAACCAGGTGGGGTTGTCGACATGCTTCAACAACTTGGAGCACATCATGGGTGAAAGCGTCAGTGCCACAAATCCCGACACGATGACCGAGCCGGCCAGGGCCAGTGCGAACTCGGTAAAGAGCCGGCCGGTGCGTCCTGGTGTGAAGGCCAGCGGTGCGTAGACCGCCGCCAGCGTGATCGTCATCGCCACCACGGCAAAGCCGATTTCCCTGGCACCACGAATCGAGGCCTGGAATGGCGACATGCCGTCCTCGATGTGACGGTAGATGTTTTCCAGCACGACAATGGCATCGTCCACCACCAGCCCGATGGCCAGCACCAGGGCCAGCATGGTCAGGGAGTTCACGGTGAAGCCGCACAAGGCCATCAAGGCAAAGGTGCCAATCAGCGAGACCGGAATGGTCACCAGCGGAATGATGGAGGCACGGAAAGTTCGCAGGAACACGAAAATCACCAAGGCCACCAGCACCATGGCCTCCAAAATCGTCTGGTACACCGCCTTGATGGAACGATCGATGAACACCGAGTTGTCATTGGCGATGTCGATCTCGACGCCTGGTGGCAGGTTTTCCTTGATGCGTGGAATCATGGCGCGGATGGCGGCACTCAGATCCAGGGGGTTGGCAGTGGCATTGCGGATCACACCCAGCGTGATGGCATCGCGCCCATTCAGGCGCGTGGAAGTGCGTTCGGATTGCGCGCCCTGCTCCACCCGTGCCACATCGCGCACACGCACCGGCATGCCATTGACGGTCTTGATGACAATCTGGCCGAACTCGGCCGGGCGTTGCAAATCGGTGGCCGCTGTGACGTTGAATTCACGCAGGCGACTTTCGATGCGCCCAGCAGGCACCTCAATGTTGGAGCGGCGCAGCGCATCCTCCACATCCTGGGTGGTCAGCTTGTAAGCCGCCAGGCGGTCCGGATCCAGCCAGATGCGCATGGAGTATTTGCGTTCGCCAAACACCCTCACATCGGACGCGCCCGGCGCAGTCTGCATCATGGGCTTGGCGATGCGGTTGGCCAGGTCGGTGATTTGCAGCACGTTCAGGGTGTCGGAGCTGAACGACAGCCAGATCACAGGAAAAGCATCGGCCTCCACTTTGGCAATGACCGGCTCGTCAATGCCTTGTGGCAGACGCTGACGGACGCGGGACACTTTGTCACGCACATCGGCTGCAGCCGAGTCCGGATCGCGGGACAGCACAAAGTTGACCGTGATCTGGCTCTGTTCTTGACGACTGATGGAGGTGATGACGTCCACGCCCTCAATGCCTGACAAAGAGTCTTCCAGCACCTTGGTGACCTGCGACTCGACCACCGCGCTGGAGGCCCCGACGTACTTGGTCTCGACGGTCACCACGGGGTTGTCGATTTTGGGATATTCGCGCACGTTCAGGCGCATGAACGACACAAACCCCACCAGCAAAATCAGCAGGGAAAGTACGGTGGCAAACACCGGTCGTCGGATCGATACCTCAGGCAATTGCATGACGCTTCCTTGTGTCTGTGTCGATCAACGGCTGGCAGGCGCAGCAGAAGCCGGTGCGGCCGGCGCGGGCGCAGGTGCAGGTCCAGCAGCAGTACCGCGCCCCATTTCGACCAGCCGCAGGCCTGTGCCGTCTTTTTGCAGACGTTGCTGACCTGCCACCACCACGGTGTCGCCAGGGTTGAGTCCGTCAAGGACTTCCACGCGCCCCGGTCGGCGAATGCCCAACTTGACCTCGGTGCGCTTGGACACCCACTCGGTGTTGGGTGGCAAGGGGCCCGCAGCCGGCACACTGGCAGCAGGGACGGCCTGGATCACGAACTGACGTCCGCCCTGCGGCACGATGGCCTCCTCGGGCACCGCCATCGCATCTGCCTTCACAGCAAACACGGCGGTGGCACGCGCGAACATGCCAGGACGCAAAGGCCCCAGGCTGGCCGTGCTTTGCGCCGTCACCGGCGCACGGTAAGCGGCATTGGGCGGGCATAGGGCGGGCACACGTTTGACATCGTCTGCCGCCATGACTGGCGCTGCGGCCGTGATCGCCGGGGGGGTCGACTTGACCAAGGCAGGCGCCGACGGCGCAGCCCCAGGACGGGCACCAACCGGCATGGGCTTGAGCTCTCCCGCCGTGTTGGGCAACAAGGCTCGTACACCGATCGAACGCCCATTGGCATCAATCAGTGGATCGATCGCTTCCACCTTGGCACGGAAGATCCGGTTCGGAAACGCATCCAGTTCCAGCTCCACAGGCTGCTGCAGGGTGACCTTGCCCTGGTAACGCTCAGGCAGACGGAAATCCACATAAAGCGAACCAATGTCTTCCAGGTTGATCAGGTCCGCACCATCCTTCACGTAATCGCCGAGGTTGATGTTGCGGATACCGACCACCCCCGAAAAAGGCGCAACGATGCGCATGCGATCCAAACGCGCACAGGACAGTGACAGCTGTGCCTCGGCCACTTGCAGGCTGGCGGCACTTTCATCGAGTACGCGCTGGGCGACAAAATTCTGCGCCACCAGTTCCTGGTTGCGCACATAGTTGGCCTTGGCAATCGAGACCTGGGCCAAGGACTGCTGCACCTCGGCACGTTGCAAGGTGTCATCCAACTGCACCAGCGTCTGGCCCGCATTCACACGGGCGCCATCGGTGAAGCCCAGCGCCATGATGCGCCCGGCGATTTCGGGACGCAGCATGACATTCTGGCGGGAACGCAAGCTGCCCACTGCCTGGGCATCGTCTCGCAAGGTCATGACCTCCACCTTCGCCACTTCAACGCCCACAGCACGCGGCCCGGCTGGCGTGCCTGGGTTGCCACCAGGGCTACCCTGGGTCTTGGCCATCAGGTTCTGCAAAGCTTGCGGATTGTTCTGATACCACCAAGCCGCGCCGGAGGCACCAGCAATGCCGGCCACCGCCACCACGGTGTAAATGATTTTGCTAGCCATGAAATCGCTGTCTTTTCATCAGAAAAATAAATGAGCAATGTATCAGCGTCTGCCACGCCAGGCACGAGAAGTCCCCCTAGGTTGAGGGACAAGCCGGTGCTTTTTACCGAGCAGACACAATCAGGCGCCCTGAATCTGGGCAACTCCCCGGTTGGCCAGGGCGTCGGCGCGCTCGTTACCAATGTCACCTGCGTGACCCTTGACCCAGTGCCATGAAATGCGATGGCCCGCTTGGTGCACCAAGGCATCGAGTTGCTGCCATAACTCGACGTTTTTCACGGGCTGCTTGGACGCGGTCCGCCAGCCCTTGGCTTTCCAGCCGTGAATCCACTCGGTGATGCCTTTGCGGACATACTCACTGTCCAGATAGAGATTGATCTCACAAGGTCGTTTCAGGGCACTCAGCGCCTGAATGACGGCCATCAACTCCATGCGGTTGTTGGTGGTGAGCGGTTCGCCGCCAAACAACTCCTTCTCGGTGCCCCCCGCCTGCAGCAGTGCTCCCCAGCCGCCCGGCCCGGGGTTGCCTTTGCAGGCGCCATCGGTATAAATCACCACGACATTCATTCTTTTCTTTCAGAGGGCAAAGCCCCATTGAGGTCCACCAGCGGCGCCACACGCCCGGAACTGGCACTGGGCACCGCCTGTGCGGCGCGCACGCGCGAGGTTTTCCATCCGGGCTCCATCAAACGCATGCCCTGCACACGCTTGATGGCGACCAGCAAGTAGACCGAGCCGAAAATGGGCCACCACCGGTCCCCGGCCTTGTCCATCCAGGCGAAGCGATTCAACCAGCGCTCTGAATCCACGGCCGGCCGATAACAACCGAAACGTCCCCCCTCCACTTCCAGGCCCAGCAAGCGCAACCAGTCGCGCAGTCGCCAATAACCAATGAATTCGCCAGCCTGCGGCAAAAACCATTTCTCCATTCCCAGGCGTCGGTAAAGGTGTGCACGTCTTTGACGCAATCCCCACAGGCTGGCTGGATTGAGTCCGCACAGGATGACTCGCCCCTCGGGCACCAGCACCCGTTCGACCTCACGCAGGGTGGCGTGGGGATCGGCGCTGAGTTCCAGCGTGTGCGGCAAGACCACCAGATCCAGGCTCTGGGCCGGGAAAGGCAAGGCTGTGGCATCCAGCACCAGGGCAGCCTGCCCCTCGCCTGGGGTGGTCAGGGCCGTCCAACGATGGGGCATGCGGTTGCTGCGCAGGCCGTCGAGTTCGCGCAAACCCAGTTGCAGGGCATGAAAGCCAAACAAATCGGCCACAATGCGATCCAGCTGCTGTTGCTCCCACGCCAGCAGGTATTTGCCGGGCGGTGTGCGCAGCCAGTCTTCCAAACGGTCGATTTCTATAATTCGAGACTCCATGAATCTGATTCCCCTGCCCGCTTTTTCCGACAACTACTTGTGGCTCTGGCACGATGGCCAGTCTGCGGTGGTCGTCGATCCAGGCGAAGCTGCACCTGTGCGCGACGCCTTGATGCGACACGGGCTCAGGCTGGTCGCGATTTTAGTCACCCATCACCATGCCGACCATGTGGGAGGGGTGGCGGAGTTGCGCGAGGCGACGGGGGCGCAAGTCTATGGCCCTGCCGCAGAAGCCATCCCCGAGCCCAGCCTGGCTTGCCAGCAGGGCGATGTTCTGCATCTGCTGGGGCAAACCGTGCAAGTCCTGGAAGTTCCTGGTCACACGGCGGGCCATTTGGCCTACTGGCTGCCACAGGCCCCCGGGGGTCCGGTGCTGTTTTGTGGGGATACCTTGTTCTCGGGAGGCTGTGGCCGGGTGTTCGAAGGCACGCCGGCGCAGATGCTGGCTTCTTTGGATGCGCTGGCCGCCTTGCCGGATGACACCCGTGTCTGCTGCGCCCACGAGTACACGCTGTCCAACCTGAAATTTGCGCAGGCGGTTGAACCTGAGAACCAGGACCTCGCGCAATACGTGGCGGAATGCGTGACAATCCGAGCCAGAAACGAGCCCACGTTGCCCGCCCGCCTGGCGCGTGAGCGCGCCATCAATCCTTTTTTGCGTGTCCGGGTCCCGGCAGTGATTGCCGCCGCCCGACGCCATCAACCCGAAGCCCAAGGCGATGTGGCCGTGTTTGCCGCATTGCGTCAATGGAAAAACGATTTTCGATGAATCTCCTGTCTCGCTGGGTCCTCTTGCTGGCCCTCATCCTGAGTGGCTGTGCCACCGATACCGCCCTGAAAAAACCGGCGGCGTCCAGCGCCCAATCTCCCACGACGGCTCCTGCCGCCAGTTCTGCCGCACTGTCGCCCCTGGGCAGCGGCAATCCCCACAGCGATGCCATCGCTCACCTGAGCCTGCCCAACGATTTGTGGGAGCGGATTCGACGCGGCTTTGCCATGCCCAATCTGGAAACCGAATTGGTCACCGATCGCGAGCAATGGTATGCCGCCCGTCCCGACTACATCCAGCGCATGACCGAGCGCTCGCGCAAATACCTTTACTACATCGTGGACGAACTGGAGCGCCGCCAGATGCCAACCGAGCTGGCATTGCTGCCCTTCATCGAAAGCGCGTTCAATCCGCAGGCTGTATCGACCGCGCGTGCCATGGGCATGTGGCAATTCATGCCGGCCACCGGCAAGGATTTCGACCTCAAGCAAAACGTGTTTCGCGATGACCGGCGCGACATCCAGGCCTCGACCCGTGCGGCCCTGGATTACCTGCAGCGCCTGTACAACCTCTTCGGTGACTGGCACCTGGCATTGGCCGCCTACAACTGGGGCGAAGGCAATGTCGGCAAAGCCATTGCACGCAATCAGAAAGCCGGCTTGAACGTCACCTACACGGACCTGAACATGCCCATGGAAACACGTTTCTATGTACCCAAGTTGCAAGCCGTGAAAAACATCGTGGCGCGCCCCCCATCGTTCAATGTGCGCCTGCCCGACATTCCCAATCACCCTTATTTCCAAAGCGTGCCTCTGCCACGCGATATGGACGTGACTGTGGCGGCCAAGCTGGCGGACATCAGCCTGGAAGACTTCAAGGCCCTGAACCCTTCGGCCCATCGGCCTGTGCTGTTTGCAGCTGGCACCCCACAGATTTTGTTGCCTTGGGACAATGCCGAAACCTTTCAGCGCAACTATGAAGCTTTCGGTTCTGGCCGATTGGCCAGCTGGACGGCCTGGGTTGCCCCCAGCAACCTGAAAGTGTCCGAAGCCGCACGTCGTGCAGGCATGAGCGAAGACGAATTCCGCTCGGTCAACAACATCCCGCCACGCATGCTGATCAAGGCCGGCTCGGCCTTGCTGGTGCCGCGCAATGCGCGCATGGAAGAGGATGTGGATGGTCAGGTAGCCGACAACGGCCAGCTCAGCCTGGCGCCCGAAGTCGTGTTACGTCGCGTGGTGGTCAAGGCAGGCAAAAAAGACACCCTGGAAACACTGGCCAAAACCCACCGGGTCACCGTCGCGCAACTCGCTGAATGGAATGAGTTCAACAGCCAAAGCAAGCTGCAAGCCGGGCAAGCCGTGGTGTTGTACCTGGCGCAAGCTGCCAGCAATGGCAAAAAAGGCAATGGCGGCAAGAAGAAAGCCACCGTGCAAAAAGCTCAGGCGCCCAAAACCGAGCGCCTGGCCAACCGCTGAACATCAGTCGGCGGTGATCCCCGCCTGCTTGATCAGGGTCTCGTAGCGGCTGAGTTGCGCGCGCAAGGCGCCCCCCAACTCTTCGGGTGAGCTGCCACGCGGTGACAGCCCTTGGGCCATCAATTGCTCGCGTACCGAGGTATCGGCCAAAGCCCTGACGACCTCTGCATGCATTTTTTGCAGCAAGGGTTTGGGCGTGCCTGCCGGTGCCATCATTGCAAACCAGGAGTTGAACTCGAAGCCCGCCAAACCAGACTCTGCCACGGTGGGCACGTCGGGAAACTGGGGCAAACGCCGAGGTGTGCTCACCGCCACCAGTCGCAGCTTGCCGCCTTTGACCAGGGCGTTGATGGTGGCAATGCCTTGAAACTCGGCATCCACTTCATGCCCGGCCAGGCCCACTGCGGCCTGCGTGGCGCCTTTGTAAGGAACATGGGTCATCTGCAAGCCCGCCTGCGAAGCAAACAAGGCCATGGCAATGTGCTGTGGGCTGCCGTTTCCGCCCGAACCGTAATTCACCTTGCCCGGCGCCTTGCGCGCAGCCGCGATCAAATCGGCCGCACTGCGAATCGGTGAATCGGCCGGAACCACCAGCCCCCACTCCACCGTGGCAACCAGCGACAGGGGCTCGAAATCACGCAGAATGTCCCAGGGCATTCTGGCTTGCAGGTTGGGCAACATCGTCATGATGCTGTCGTTGAAGCCGCCCAGGGTGTATCCATCCGGCGCCGATTTGGCCACACGCTCGGCACCGATCAGTCCTGAGGCCCCTGGCTGATTCTCCACGGCAATGGCTGCGCCCAGGTTCATCGCCATCTTCTGGGTCACGATGCGCGCGGCATTGTCGACTGCGCTGCCCGCGGCCAATGGAATGATCAACTTGATGGGCTTGCTGGGATAGCCAGCTTGCGACCAGGCCGCGCCTGCAGGCAATGCCGCCAGCATGGCAGCCCCTTGTTGAATGAATGCTCGACGGTCCATGGTGTGTCCTTCAGGCGAAAAAATCAGGCGACGGTGTCGCGCAAAGCCGGCACCTTCAACTCAAGGGCCAGCGTGTCCAGTTGTTGCATGAGTGTCGGCGGAATCGGAATGCCCTGCTGAGCGTACTGCACCCGCTTGGCCTGGCTTTGCTCGCCTGGCACCCAGATGCGCTCCACACCTGGCATGCGTTCGCTGCTGCGCATTTCCTGGACGATCTCATCCACACGCTGTTTGAAGCCTTGTGGATCGCCGAAAGCAGCCGGGTCAATGACGGCAATCGCCTGCCCCGTGTTGCTCACGCTGTGACTGTCCTTGTTGAAATCGATGACGGCCTTGCCCATGGCTGCGCCATTCAGGGTGCCCGCCAGCAAACCGACCACCAGCGACAGGCCATAGCCCTTGTAGCCGCCGATGGGCGTGAGAAAACCTTCTTCGCTGCGCTTGGGGTCCAGCAGAGGCTTGCCTTCACGGTCGATCATCCAGCCCTCGGGCATCATCTCGCCACGTTGCGCCTTGGCCTTGACCTTGCCATAAGCGGCCACCGTGGTGGCCATGTCCAGCACTATGGGCGCTTCGTGCAGCGCGGGAATGGCCACAGCGATCGGGTTGGTCGACAACAACATGTCCAGGCCACCCCATGGCGGCAGATGGTTGGCATTGCCGACCGCGAAATACAGGCCAATCATGTCGTGTGGCAAAGCCATTCGCGCATACAACGAGGCAGGCCCCGCGTGGTTGCTGAAACGACTGCCCACCCAGGCAATGCCGCAGCGACGGGCCTTGTCAACGGCCAGATCTGCTGCCTGCTTCATCACCAGATGGCCCATGCCGTTGTCACCATCGATCAGCGCCATGGCCGCACGCTCTTCAATGACCCGGATGCTGGGTCGCACATTGACGCCTCCCGCCAGAATGCGACGGCTGTAAGGTGGCAAGCGGATCACACCATGGCCATCCGAGCCTTGCAGATCGGCTTGGGCCATCAACGTTCCCACGCAAGCGGCATCGGCATCGGGCAACCCCAGGGCCACCATGCTGCGGGTGATGTAGGCGCGCAATTGCGCTTCTGAAACACGAAAATCAGACATGGTGCATCGCCTTTTGCAGCGCCACAACGGCGCAATCGGGACTGGAAAGAACAGGCACGCGCGCGTGCTGCTGGCACAGAGGCTGGGCCGCGGCCATGGAAAATTGTGCCAGCATGATGCCGTCGCATTGCGGCAATTGCGCCAAGGCCTGCGCAATCCGCTGATGGTGACTGTCGACCTGTCCGGCCGCCAGATCGGCCATGGCCTGTGGCACAAAAACGCTGTGCAACACCACGTTCACACCGCGTTGTGCAGCCAGCGCCTCGAACTCTTCCGACATGGAGGGGATGGAAGCCTCGAACGTGGCCACCAGTCCCAGATGCAGCACGCTGGCAGCCGCCGGCAACGCCAGGGCCTGCTCGAACATGGCCTCATTGGGTTTGAGGGTGGGCAAGCCCGTCGCACGGCCAGCCGCCTCAATTGCCGGCCCAAAAGCCGAGCAGGTGAACAAAATACCCTGACTCCCGGCCCGTTGAACGTAGTGGGCCAAATCAATGAAACGCTGGACCAGTGCTGGCGTCAATTCACCGGCCTGGGCACGGTCGCGTGACAAGCTGTCATCCAGCAAATTGAGGCAATCGGCCTGCGGCCAATGACGCGCAAAGGCCTGTTGAATGGGCGCCATGGCCAAAGCCGTGGCATGGATCAGGGCAATTCGGGGGGGCATCACACAACACCTCAGGTTTGGCGCCGGTCCACCAGCGCATGGGCAATCGTGCCCAGGTCCACGTATTCGAGTTCACTGCCAATGGGCACACCACGCGCCAGGCGGGACACTTGAACGCCACGGCGCTTCAAGGCTTCACCAATAACATGGGCCGTGGCCTCACCCTCGGCGGTGAAGTTGGTGGCCAGAATCACTTCCTGCACCTGACCGTCGCCCGCACGCGCCAGCAATTTTTGCACGCCAATGTCTTTGGGGCCCAAGCCATCGAGGGGGCTCAAGGTACCCATCAGCACGAAGTACAAGCCCCGGTAGGCCGATGTCCGCTCCACCGCCGATTGATCGGCGGGTGTCTCCACCACACACAAGCGACTGACATCACGCTCGGGGTCCAGACAGGTGCTGCACACCGCTGCCTCGGTGAACGTGTGGCAGCGCTCGCAATGCTGCACGGTCGCCGCTGCGTGCTGCAATGCCTGTGCCAGCATCTGCGCGCCCTCGCGATCGTGCTGCAACATGTGATAGGCCATTCGAGAGGCCGACTTCACTCCCACGCCAGGCAAACGGCGCAAGCCCTGAATCAGGGCGTCCAGTGCATGTGCGTCGGCCATATCAGGCCGTCATCAGAACGGAAATTTCATGCCGCCAGGCAAACCAGGCATGCCTGCGGTGAGCTTGCCCATCTTGGACTGGCTGGTTTCCTCGGCTTTGCGTGCGGCATCATTGAAAGCTGCAGCGATCAGGTCTTCCAGCATGTCCTTCTCGTCAGCCACCATCAGGCTGGCATCGATCGATACGCGTTTGACTTCATGCTTGCAGGTCATGAGGATCTTGACCATGCCGCTGCCGGACTCGCCGGTGACTTCGACAAACGCCAGTTCTTCCTGTGCTTTCTTCAGGTTGTCCTGCATGGCTTGCGCCTGCTTCATGAGTCCTGCGAGTTGTCCTTTGTTGAACATGTCTGTCTTTCAAATGGGTTTGATGCTGCCAGGGACGATTTTCGCCCCAAAGTTTTGCACCAGTTGTTGCACATAGGGATCATTCAGAATGACGGCCTCCGCCGCCAGTTGCCGCTCGGCGGCAGCGGCGGCGGCACGACGCGCAGGGCTGTCTGTGACACGGCCGAGCTCGACGCTGAGTGTCACGGACTGGCCCAGCGTCGCCAACGCTTTTTGCAAACGCTCGCGGCTGTTGGCGTTGTTGAGTGACTCGCGCTCGACGCGGATCAGCCAACTGCCCTCGTCACGGGCCACCAGTTGCGATTGCAGTGCGAGCTCGCGCGTGAGCGACTGGATGGCATCGTTGGCCATGAGCTGTTGCACACACTGCTGCCAATAATCGCCCTCCTCGGTGGGCACCACCGAGGGCGGCGCACTGGTGCCGTTCACAGGTGCAGCCACAGGCCCGGGATTTTGCGAAGGCTGTCGAACGGGCACGGCCAGCAGCGCCTGGCTGGCTTCGGCGGGTGGCGCAGCGGGGGGCTCTGTGGGCATCGCCTCCCAAGGCGGCACCTGCATGTCGCGCACGGGCAATCGCAGGCCTGTGGCTACCGGTAGCTCAGCCACCACTGGCACACTCTGGACGGGGTTGACGGGCACCGGCATCCTGGCGGCGACTGGCTTAGCGGACGCAGGAGGCGCAGATCGCGCCGGCTCAGTCAGCAGAGTTTTTTTTTCAGCCGTGTCCGGCTGGGACGCTGTCGGAGACTTGAACGCTAACAAGCGCAACAACACCATGGTGACGCCAGCGTATTCATCCGGCGCCAGACCCAACTCCTGCCGACCTTGCAGGCACAGGCTGTACAGCAATTGCGTCTCGTCCGCAGGCATGCGGGCTGCCAGGTTCGCGATGCGTTCCGCGTCCGGATCCGTGGCAGCGCTGTCGGCCATGGCCGGTACCGCCTGCACCACAGCCATGCGCTGCAACACCATGGACATGTCCTCCAAGGTGGTGGCCGCGCTCAAGCCCTGCGTGCGCAATGCTTCACAGGTTTCAACCACGGTTCGTCCATCGCCTGCGGCCAACGCCTCGATCAATGCAAACACATGGGCGCGGTCCACGCTGCCCAGCATTTGACGCACCTGAGATTCCTGCAGTTGCCCACCGCCAAAGGCGATGGCCTGGTCCGTCAACGACAAGGCATCGCGCATGGAGCCGCGCGCAGCACGCGCCAGCAAGCGCAGGGCCTGGGCATCGGCAGCCACAGACTCCGCCTGAAGGACCTGCGTCAAATGATCGAGCACCGTCTCCGGCGCCATCGGGCGCAGGTTGAACTGAAGGCATCGAGACAACACTGTGACCGGCACTTTCTGAGGGTCGGTGGTGGCCAGGACAAACTTGAGGTATTCGGGGGGCTCTTCCAGCGTCTTCAACATGGCGTTGAAGGCTGTGTTGGTCAGCATGTGCACTTCGTCAATCATGAAAACCTTGAAGCGTCCCTGGACCGGCTTGTAGACGGCCTGCTCCAGCAATTGCTGCACTTCGTCGACACCGCGATTGGATGCCGCATCCAGTTCGGTGTAGTCCACGAAGCGGCCACTGTCGATGTCGGTACAGGCCTGACAGACCCCGCAAGGCTGGGCCGTGATGCCTTGTTCGCAATTGAGCGACTTGGCCAAAATCCGCGACACTGTGGTCTTGCCCACGCCCCGTGTACCCGTGAACAAATAGGCGTGATGCAAACGCTGCTGGGTCAGTGCATTGGTCAAGGCCTGGACCACATGCTCCTGCCCCACCATCTCGGTGAAGTTCTTCGGGCGGTATTTGCGGGCAAGCACAAGGTAGGACATGGTGGTGGATTCTACGGGTTCCCCCACGCTGTGCCCGAAGCCCGTACAATGGTGAGTGACGGGCCTTCCCGCATGGTGAAGCGGCCAACCGAGTCAGGTGGGGAACCAAGCAGCTCTAACCGTGGAGTCAGTGCCGGGATCAAGGCTCGTCACCCCCCCCTTTTAAATTCCAGGCTTTTTCAGGTCTTTCGCTGAAAAGTAATCTGCCGCTGGCTTGTTGTCCCGGGCAATGCCTGTCCGAATTTGTTGGAGGAGCAAGGCAGGCGCGTCTTTTGACAAGGCGTCTGCGCGCAACCTCATGTAATGTGTCTTGGCCAGATCGGTCTTGCCATTGGCGGCCTTCAATGCCTGGGCCCATAAACTGATATGGACCGTGCCCTGCTCTATTTCGCGCTGTGCCAGTTTTTCTGCAAATGAAAGCTCGATTGCCATCGCATACTCCGCCCCCCGCGCAAACGAGGGGTTGCACTCAGTTCACAAGCATGGGCCAAAAATTTAAGCGGCAGGAATCAGAGCACTGTCCAGTGTGCCTGCGGCCTTCATTTCAGCGACCCAGGTGGGTGACTTGCCACGGCCCGTCCAGGTTTGCGCCGGATTGGCGGGATTGCGGTACTTGGGGGCCACGGTTTTGCCTGCGGTGGGATTCTTGCGGGCAGTTTTCTTGGCACCGGTTTTGGCAACTTTGGCCGATTTACCGGATTTGAGAGCACCCACAATGTCCTCCGCCGTCACGCCACTTTCTTTGGCCAGTTGCACAATTTTGGCCAAGGCTTTGCTTTGCTTGGATTTGCTCAGCGCAGCTTCGCGTTTTTTAAGCAACTCCAGCTGTTTCTGGAGTTTGGCGATTTGAGAAGTGGTGGAGCTACGTGCCATATTGAATATTACCTATTTAAAAAAATCAACTGGTGGATTATATCCACAGATAATCATGAATATATTCTCGACCCATAGCCCTGATGGTGCTCAATATTATCTATATCCATAATCAAGTCGATCCTCCTGAATTAATCAGGATTCAGCTTCAGCCCTTTCCATGGCACGCAGCAAATCCTCGCTTTCGTGCGCACCCGACACGCCAACCCGCCCATTGAAAACAAAGAAAGGCACGCCCTGCACGCCCATGGCACGGGCCTGCTGATCGGCTTCGCTGATTTGCGCCACGAAACCCGCATCTGCCAAAGCGGCTTGTGCCTGCCCCCGGTCCAGTCCGGCACGCTCGGCCAGCTCCACGAGCACGGCCGTCTGGGTCAGATCCTGGCCTTCGATGAAATAGGCATCGAACAAGGTTTGCACCACGGCTTCTTGCTGGGCGCCGGGCGCAGCCAGGGCAATCAGGCTGTGCGCAGCGCGGGTGTTAGGCTGTCGGGCGATTTTGTCAAATGCGAAAGGAATGTCCAGGCTGGCGCCCACTGCTTTGACACGGTCATAAACCGTGTCGGCACGCGCACCGAACTTGCGCTGCACGTATTCTTGCCGGGATACGCCTTCGGGCGCCATGTCGGGATTGAGCTGAAACGGATGCCAGCGCACCTCGGGCTGCGGGCGATCGGGATGGCGTTGTGCATACAGCGCCAAGGCGCCTTCGATGCGGCGCTTGCCGATGTAGCACCAGGGGCAAACCACGTCGGAGATGATGTCAATCGTGAGAGCAGAGTTCATGGACACAGTTTAGTGGCTTTATCCTCTACGGTGCGTCACCGGGGAGATTCTGTCAAAATGCAGTTTTCCCCTGCTGAACACGCCCTAGAACTGAGAAGGAATCCCCATGGCCAGCGAGCTGATCAAGCACATCACCGACACTTCTTTCGAAGCCGACGTCCTGCAATCGTCCCAGCCCGTGCTGGTGGACTACTGGGCGGAGTGGTGTGGTCCCTGCAAGATGATCGCCCCCATCCTGGACGAAGTCGCCACCGGCTACCAGGGTAAATTGCAAATCGCCAAAATGAACGTGGACGAAAATCGCGACATTCCGGCCAAATTCGGCATCCGTGGCATCCCCACGCTGATGTTGTTCAAAGACGGCCAGCTCGCTGCCACCAAGGTGGGTGCCCTGAGCAAAGCCCAGCTGACGGCTTTCATCGACCAACAACTGGCCTGAGCCAGGTATCCCGCCCCGGCCCCTGCGCTGCGGGCTTCTGGGCGGGTCATTTTCCTGTCATAATCCCTTTTGTCTCCCGGACACCTGCAGGTGTCTGGTTCGAGTGACCGGTCTCTGAGGCCTTACAGCGCCTCAACTCAGACCTCCCCCAACTTTTTCCGAACTCCCCTTAGGAGTCTCCCCATGCACCTGAACGAACTCAAGGCACTTCACGTGTCTGAAGTGCTCAAACAAGCCGAAGCCCTCGAAATCGAAAACACTGGCCGCATGCGCAAGCAAGAGCTGATGTTTGCCATCATCAAAAAGCGTGCACGCGCTGGCGAGCAGGTATTTGCGGATGGCGTGCTGGAAATTCTGCCCGACGGCTTTGGCTTCCTGCGCAGCCCCGATACCAGCTTCACGGCCAGCACGGACGACATCTACATCAGCCCCAGCCAGGTGCGGCGCTTCAACCTGCACACCGGCGACATGATCGAGGGCGAAGTGCGCATCCCCAAGGATGGCGAGCGCTACTTCGCGCTGACCAAGCTGGACAAAGTCAACGGCGATCTGCCGGAGAACAACAAGCACAAGATCATGTTTGAAAACCTGACGCCGCTGTTCCCCAAGGAACAGATG